>Ga0325401_1001203_pt1 | contig 21405 bp, 20 predicted proteins | sample PopdelMetagenome_FD_205666 | JGI IMG/M metagenome (GOLD analysis project Ga0325401, IMG submission 205666) | Populus deltoides microbial communities from Bellville, Georgia, United States - Xylem-PdKOR-R2 | ecosystem: Host-associated > Plants > Phyllosphere > Stem > Wood/Secondary xylem | place... | reverse complement strand
CGTGCTCACCGGCGTCCGGCTCGAGATCGACGGCTCGACGATCTCGCTGCTCGCCACCGACCGCTTCCGCCTCTCGCACCGCGAGCTCGACTGGGACCCCCGCTCGCCCGACGACACCCTCGCCGCCCTGGTCCCGGCCAAGGTCCTCGGCGACACGGCCAAGTCGCTGACCAGCGGCAGCGAGGTCACCATCGCCCTGGCCACCTCGGGCAGCGGCGAGGGCATCATCGGCTTCGAGGGCGCGGCGGCCGGCGGCACGCGTCGCACCACCACCCGCCTGCTCGACGGTGAGTTCCCCAAGGTCCGCAGCCTGTTCCCCAGCGAGCACCTCACGGTCGCGACGGTCAGCAAGCAGGCCCTGATCGAGTCGGTGCGCCGCGTCTCCCTGGTCGCCGAGCGCAACACCGCCGTCCAGCTCGCCTTCGGTGACGGGGCGCTGACCCTCGACGCGGGCTCCGGCGACGAGGCCCAGGCCTCAGAGGCCATCGAGGCCGAGATCACCGGCGAGCCCATCACCACCGGGTTCAACCCGACGTTCCTGCTCGACGGGCTGACCGCCATCGACGGCGACAAGGTCGAGCTCGCCTTCACCCAGGCCTCCAAGCCGGTGGTGATCAGCGCGGCCGCCGCGCAGGGAGACGGCGACGCCGCCCCCGCCACGGACGACGTCGCGTTCCGCTACCTGCTGATGCCGCGACGCCTGCTGTCCTGACCGACTGCGGTCCGGCTGAGGTCCGGCTGCTGTCCGGACCGGCGCGGGGTACCTCTCCCCGGGACCACGACCCTCATCCCCAGCTCACCTCGGAGGACTCCCATGCACATCGGACTCGTCGGCCTGGGCAAGATGGGCGGCAACATGCGCACCCGGATGCGCAACGCCGGCCTCACCGTCGTCGGCTACGACCGCAATCCCGACCTCGCCGACGTCGGCAGCCTCGCCGAGATGGTCGAGGCGCTGCCCGGTCCCGACGGTGGCGCCAAGGTCGTGTGGGTGATGGTCCCCGCCGGTGACCCCACGCGCCAGACGATCAAGGAGCTCGCCGACCTCCTCGGTGAGGGCGACCTCGTCGTCGACGGCGGCAACTCGAAGTACACCGACGACGCCATCAACGCCGAGCTGCTCGCGCAGCAGGGCGTCGGGTTCGTCGACTGCGGTGTCTCGGGCGGGGTCTGGGGCCTGGAGAACGGCTACGCGCTGATGTGCGGCGGCTCCGACGAGGACGTCGCCAAGGTCCAGCCGGCGTTCGACGCGCTGCGCCCCGAGGGCGACTCCGGCTTCGTCCACGCCGGCAAGAAGCCGGGTGCCGGCCACTTCGCCAAGATGGTCCACAACGGCATCGAGTACGCCATGATGCAGGCCTACGCCGAGGGCTGGGAGCTCCTCGAGGCCGTCGACCTGGTCGACAACGTCACCGAGGTCTTCGACTCCTGGCGCGCGGGCACGGTCATCCGCTCCTGGCTGCTCGACCTCCTCGTCGCGGCGCTCGAGGAGGACACCCACCTCGACAAGATCGCCGGCTACGCCGAGGACTCCGGCGAGGGTCGTTGGACCGTCGAGGCCGCGATCGACAACGCCGTGCCGATGCACGTGATCGCCGCCTCCCTCTTCGCGCGGTTCACCTCGCGGCAGGACGACAGCCCGGCGATGAAGGCGATCGCCGCGATGCGCAACCAGTTCGGTGGGCACGCGACCCGCACCGAGGCGCCGGCCGGCGGCGACGTCGGCCCCGACAACCCGGCCTGAGCCCCGCACCGCCGAGAAGCCACCGCCGACGACCCGCGAAGCGCCCGTGCACGTCGCCCACCTGAGCCTGCACGACTTCCGGTCCTACGCGACCGCGGAGGTCGCGCTCGGTCCGGGCGTGACGGCGTTCGTGGGGCGGAACGGGCAGGGCAAGACCAACCTCGTCGAGGCGATCGACTACCTCTCGCGGCTGCAGTCGCACCGGGTGGCGAGCGACGCGCCGCTGGTGCGGGCCGGTGCGCCGCAGGCGATCGTGCGCGCGGCGGTGGTCAAGGACGGTCGCCAGGCGGTGCTCGAGGTCGAGCTCAACCCCGGCCGGGCCAACCGCGCGCGGATCAACCGCTCGACCCTGCCCCGTACCCGCGACCTCGTGGGGCTGGTGCGCACGGTCGTCTTCTCACCCGAGGACCTCACGCTGGTCAAGGGAGACCCGTCCGACCGGCGCCGCTTCCTCGACGACCTGCTCGTGCTGCGGACCCCGCGCCTGGCCGGCACCCGCGCCGACTACGACCGGGTGCTCAAGCAGCGCAACTCGCTGCTGAAGACGGCCGGCCTCGCCCGGGGGTCGGCGCGCGAGGGGGCGCTGGCGACCCTGGCGGTCTGGGACGACCAGCTCGCCCACCACGGCGCCGAGCTGCTGGCCGCCCGGCTCGAGCTCGTCGAGGCCCTCGGACCCTACGTCGGCACGGCGTACGCGACCGTGGCCCGCGGGGCGCGCCGCGACGACGCCCAGATCGAGTACCGCTCGAGCGTCCCGGTGCCGCCGGGCGCAGGGACCGACCAGCTGCGCGAGGCGTTGCTGGCCGAGCTCGAGGCGCGCCAGAAGGACGAGCTCGACCGCGGCATCTCGCTGGTCGGGCCACACCGCGACGAGCTGCTGCTGTGGCTGGGCCACGGGGCCGACGCCGGGACGGACACGCGCCTGCCCGTGAAGGGCTACGCCTCCCACGGCGAGTCGTGGTCGTTCGCGCTGGCGCTGAAGCTGGCGTCCTACGACCTGCTGCGCTCGGACGGCGACGACCCCATCCTGATCCTCGACGACGTCTTCGCCGAGCTCGACAGTGAGCGGCGCGCCCAGCTCGCGGAGCTCGTCGCCGGGGCCGAGCAGGTGCTGGTCACGGCGGCAGTGCCCGAGGACGTCCCGGCCGCGCTGGCCGGCGCGCGGTTCACGGTGGCCGGGGGAGAGGTGACCCCCGGTGGGTGAGGAGACGCCGGAGCCACCGGCCGAGCCGACCGAACCGGACCGGCAGGACGACGGCCTGGACCTGGCGCGGGCCGCCGCGCGGGCCGCCGCCGGGTCGATGCCGAAGGGGGTGCGGCGCCGCCGACCGGGAGGGCCGCGGCGGCGCACGGACACCCAGGTCTCGGGCAGCCACCCCGACCAGCGCGACCCGCAGCTGCTCGGCTCGCAGCTGGAGCGGCTCGTCGCCGAGCGCGGCTGGGAGCTCGAGCTGCGGGTGCGCGGGGTGTTCGCCCGCTGGCCCGAGCTGGTCGGTGAGGACGTGGGTGCGCACTGCACGCCGGAGGCGTTCACCGACGGCAAGCTGACCGTGCGCACCGACTCCACGGCGTGGGCGACCCAGCTCAAGCTCCTCGCGCCCGCCCTGGTCCGGCGCCTCAACGAGGAGCTGGGCCACGGCACGGTGACCCTCATCGACATCGTCGGGCCGCACCTGCCGCGCGGCGTCGGGGGACGCCGGCGGACCCGCGACAGCCGGGGCCCTCGCGACACCTACGGGTGAGCCCGCCTACCGCGCGCGACCGGCCGTGCTCCCGGCCGTGCTCCCGGTCGTGCTCGTGGGCGCGCTCCTGGGCGTGCTCGTGGGCGCGCTCCTGGGCGCCCTGGCGGCCCGAGGTGCATGTGGGGACACGGCGCGACCCCTGCGCGGCGCTCTCGTCGGTGCCCTGGGGCCGCTGAGAGGCCATCGGCGCGAGGCGGGGATCCCCCGCCGCGAGCGGTTGCGTGCCCTGGGGCCCGTGACGGGCTATCATGGACGTCGGGCCGTCGCTGCACTCGGGCGGCCCGTCGCCATGTGAAGAGCCGCGCCCGCGGGCGTGAGATAGGGGTCGCCCCGTGTCCCAGCAGAACCAGCCGGAGCCACCCAACGGCGTCGCCTACGACGCCAGCGCGATCCAGGTGCTCGAGGGCCTCGAGGCCGTGCGCAAGCGCCCGGGCATGTACATCGGCTCCACCGGCGAGCGGGGACTGCACCACCTCATCTGGGAGATCGTCGACAACGCCGTCGACGAGGCGCTCGCGGGCTACTGCGACCGCATCGTCGTCACGCTGACCCCCGACGGCGCCATCCGCGTCGAGGACAACGGTCGCGGCATCCCGACCGACACCGCGCCGGGCCAGGAGCTGCCGGCCGCGACCATCGCGCTGACCCAGCTGCACGCGGGCGGCAAGTTCGGCGGCGGTGGCTACAAGGTCTCCGGCGGTCTGCACGGCGTCGGCGTCTCGGTCGTCAACGCGCTGTCCGACCTGCTGGTGCTCGAGGTGAAGAACCGCGGCGCGCTGTGGAAGCAGACCTTCCAGCTCGGCGAGCCCGACGCGCCGCTGGCCAAGGTGCGCGACCTCGAGCCCGACGAGGGCACCGGCACGACGGTGACCTACTGGGCCTCGCCCACCATCTTCGAGTCGACGACGTACTCCCTCGAGACGATCACCACCCGCTTCCGCGAGTACGCCTTCCTCAACAAGGGCCTCGAGATCGTCGTGCGCGACGAGCGCGCCGACGCGTCGGCGATCGCCGACGCGGTGCAGGACGAGACGGTCGACAACGAGATCGACGCGGCCGACGCCGGCGCCATCCACCGCGCGGAGGGCGGCGGCAGCGAGCAGGTCTTCCGCTACGACCGCGGTCTGGTCGACTACGTCGCCTACCTGAACCGGTCGCGGCAGGCGGCCAACCCGACGATCATCTCCTTCGAGGCCGAGGCGGCCAGCGACACCGGCATGGACATGAGCCTCGAGGTGGCGATGCAGTGGAACACCACCTTCACCGAGTCGGTCCACACCTTCGCCAACACGATCAACACCCACGAGGGCGGCACCCACGAGGAGGGGTTCCGCGCCGCGCTCACCTCCCTGGTCAACAACTGGGGTGAGGAGTGGGGCCTGATCAAGAAGAAGGAGGACCGGGTCAGCGGTGACGACATCCGCGAGGGCCTGACCGCGATCATCTCGGTCAAGCTCGGGGAGCCGCAGTTCGAGGGTCAGACCAAGACCAAGCTCGGCAACACCGAGGTCAAGGGGTTCACCCAGCGGGTGGTCAACGACCAGCTCGGTGCCTGGCTCGAGCAGAACCCCGCCGAGGGCAAGGACATCGTGCGCAAGTCGCAGGCCGCGGCCTCGGCGCGCATCGCCGCCCGCAAGGCCCGCGACCTCGCCCGCTCGCGCAAGGGCTTCGGCTCGGGCGGCGGGCTGCCCGGCAAGCTCTCGGACTGCCAGTCGACGAGCCCGGAGGAGTGCGAGGTCTTCATCGTGGAGGGCGACTCGGCGGGCGGCTCCGCCAAGTCCGGGCGCGACCCGCGCATCCAGGCGATCCTCCCGATCCGCGGCAAGATCCTCAACGTCGAGAAGGCGCGCATCGACAAGGTCCTGGGCAACCAGGAGGTCCAGGCGATCATCTCCGCCCTCGGCACCGGCATCCACGACGAGTTCGACATCGACAAGCTGCGCTACCACAAGGTCGTGCTGATGGCCGACGCCGACGTCGACGGCCACCACATCAACACCCTGCTCCTGACGCTGCTGTTCCGGTTCATGCCGCAGCTCATCGACGGCGGCTTCGTCTACATGGCCCAGCCGCCGCTCTACCGGCTGCGCTGGAACAAGCCGGCCGAGCACGAGTTCGTCTACTCCGACGCCGAGCGCGACGCGCTGATGCGCGCCGGCACCGAGTCGGGCAAGAAGCTGCCCAAGGAGAACCCGGTCCAGCGCTACAAGGGGCTCGGCGAGATGAACGCCGACGAGCTGTGGGAGACCACGATGGACCCCGACAACCGGCTCCTGCTCCAGGTGACGCTGGAGAACGCCGCCCTCGCCGACGAGACCTTCTCGACCCTCATGGGCGAGGACGTCGGCCTGCGCCGCTCGTTCATCCAGCGCAACGCCAAGGACGTCCGCTTCCTCGACATCTAGTCCGGGGGTCTCCGGCGACCTCGCCGGAACTCCTCAGACCACCGCAGAGCCAGGCCAGAGAGAGACACCGTGACCGAGACCCCCACGCCCACGCCCCCGCCGCCCGGTGGCCGCGTCGACCCCGTCGAGCTGCGCACGTCGATGGAGCGCGCCTACATCGACTACGCGATGGCCGTCATCGTGGGTCGCGCGCTGCCCGACGTCCGCGACGGCCTCAAGCCGGTGCACCGACGCGTCCTCTACGCGATGTACGACGGGGGCTACCGCCCGGACCGCGGCCACTCGAAGTGCAGCCGCGTCGTCGGTGACGTCATGGGTCAGTACCACCCGCACGGCGACAGCGCGATCTACGACACCCTCGTGCGCCTCGCCCAGCCCTGGGTCATGCGGGCTCCGCTCATCCACGGGCAGGGCAACTTCGGCTCGCCGGGCAACGACCCGGCGGCCGCGATGCGGTACACCGAGTGCCGCATGGCGCCGCTGGCCATGGAGATGGTGCGCGGGATCGACGAGGACACCGTCGACTTCCAGCCCAACTACGACGGCCGCTCCTCGGAGCCGACGATCCTGCCGTCGCGCTTCCCCAACCTGCTGGTCAACGGCTCGGCCGGCATCGCGGTCGGCATGGCCACCAACATCCCGCCCCACAACCTGCGCGAGGTCGCGCAGGGCGCGATCTACGCGCTCGAGCACCCCGACGCCTCGCGCGAGGAGCTCCAGGACGCCCTGATCGAGCGGATCAAGGGCCCCGACTTCCCCAACGCGGCGCTGATCGTCGGCCGCCAGGGCATCGAGCAGACCTACCGCACCGGCCGCGGGTCGATCACCCAGCGCGCGGTCATCGAGATCGACGAGGACTCCAAGGGCCGCACCTGCCTGGTCATCACCGAGCTGCCCTACATGGTCAATCCGGACAACCTGGCCGAGAAGATCGCCGACCTGGCCATGGGCGGGCGGGTGCAGGGCATCGCCGACGTCCGCGACGACACCTCGTCGCGCACCGGCCAGCGCCTGGTCGTCGTGCTCAAGCGTGACGCGGTCGCCCGCGTGGTGCTCAACAACCTGCTCAAGCACACCGAGCTGCAGACCAACTTCTCCGCCAACATGCTGGCGCTCGTCGACGGCGTGCCGCGCACGCTGACGATCGACCAGTTCATCTCCTACTGGGTCGAGCACCAGGTCGAGGTCGTCCGCAGGCGCACCGAGTACCGCCTGCGCGAGGCCGAGAAGCGCGCCCACATCCTGCGCGGCCTGGTCAAGGCGCTCGACGCGCTCGACGAGGTCATCGCGCTGATCCGGCGCTCGCCCGACGTCGAGGAGGCCCGCCAGGGCCTGATCGAGCTGCTCGACATCGACGAGGACCAGGCCACCGCGATCCTCGACATGCAGCTGCGCCGGCTCGCCGCGCTGCAGCGCCAGCGGATCATCGACGACCTCGCCGCCATCGAGATCGAGATCGCCGACCTGCAGGACATCCTGGCCAACGTCGCCCGCCAGCGCTCGATCGTGCGCGACGAGCTCACCGAGATCGTCGACAAGTACGGCGACGACCGGCGCACCCAGATCATCGCGGCCGACGGCGACCTGTCGATGGAGGACCTGATCCCCGACGAGGAGCTCGTCGTCTCCATCACCCGCGGCGGCTACGCCAAGCGGACCCGCGCCGACCAGTACCGCTCGCAGAAGCGCGGCGGCAAGGGCGTGCGCGGAGCCTCGCTGCGCGGTGACGACGTGGTCGAGCACTTCATCGCGACGACCAACCACCACTGGCTGCTCTTCTTCACCACCGCCGGCCGGGTCTACCGCACGAAGGCCTACAACCTCCCCGAGGCCTCGCGCGACGCGCGCGGGGGACACGTGGCCGGCCTGCTGTCGTTCCAGCCCGACGAGTCGATCGCGCAGGTGCTGGCGATCCGCGACTACGAGCAGGCGCCGTACCTCGTCCTGGCGACGCGCCACGGTCTGGTCAAGAAGACGCGACTCGGCGACTACAACAGCCCGCGCCAAGCCGGCGTCATCGCGATCAACTTCCGCGAGGACGACGACGAGCTGATCGGCGCCGAGCTGGTGAACGGCGACGACGACATCCTGCTCGTCTCCCGCAAGGGCCAGGCCATCCGGTTCCGCGCCGACGACACCCAGCTGCGCCCGATGGGCCGCGCGACGTCGGGGGTGTCGGGCATGAAGTTCCGCGACGGCGACGCGCTGCTGTCGCTCTCGGTGATCCGCGCCGAGGCGGCAGCCGTCGAGGACGTCGACTCCGCCGACGTCGAGGTGCAGTACGTCTTCACGATCACCGACGGCGGCTTCGCCAAGCGCACCCGCATCTCGGAGTACCGCCTGCAGTCGCGCGGCGGCCTCGGGATCAAGGCGATGGCGCTGGCCAACGAGGACCGCGGCGTCCTCGTCGGTGCGTTCATCGTGGTCGAGGGCGACGAGGTCCTCTCGATCACCCAGAGCGGTCAGGTCGTGCGCAGCCCGATCAACGAGAACTTCCGCCCCACCGGTCGCTCGACCATGGGGGTGAAGTTCGTGTCGCCCAAGTCCGGGGACGCGGTCGCCGTCGTCGCCCGCTCCGTCGAGGCCAAGGTCGTCGAGGAGCTCGAGCAGCTCGAGGCGGCCGGCGAGTCCGAGGCGGCCGGAGTGGCCGCCTCCGACGAGCCGGACACCGTGACCACGGACGCGACCGGTGACGAGAGTGCTGAATCGGGAAATGCCCAGGGCGATGCAACAATCGAGGACGATGACGCGTCGCAGTGACCGTGATGCACAGCGGTTGGCGCCGAGGCCGTGACCACCGAACGCACTGGGAGGGATGAGTCCGTGGCTGACCGTCCGACGAACTCCGGTCGCGAGGACACCGTGGTCCGGCCTCTCGCCGGCACCCCCGGTGCGCCGTCGCGCAACGGCTCCGCGTCCGCCAAGCCGGCGCCGGCGACCCCGCCACGGGGCGCGGCTGCCGCGGCGACGCGCGACAGCGCGCCGCCCACCGTGGCCACGCCCGTCGTGACCGCACCGCCCGCCCAGGAGAAGCCGACCCGAGCCGAGCGCAAGGCCCAGCGCGCCGCAGCGGCTGCGGCCGCCGCCCCGAAGGCGGGTCGGCGTGCCCGGCTGCGACTGACCCGGGTCGACCCGTGGTCGGTCATGAAGACGGCCTTCCTGCTCTCGATCGCGCTGGCCATCGTCTCGGTCGTCTCCGTCCTCATGGTCTGGACGGTGCTCGGCGCCGCCGACGTGTGGAGCTCGATCAACCAGACCGTGCAGGACGTCGTCGGTGGCCAGGACGCCAACAGCTTCGACATCGAGGACTACCTCGGCACCCGTCGGGTCGTGGGCTTCACGATGATCGTCGCGGCCGTCGACGTGCTGCTGCTGACCGCCATCGCCACGCTCGGGGCGTTCCTCTACAACATGTCCGCCTCGCTCCTCGGTGGCATCGAGGTCACCCTCGCCGAGGACAACTGACCCGATTTCTCCGGGGTCGCTGCGCTCCGGTAGTGTCTCCCCTCGGTCACCGCGCGTTGCTGCGGTGGCCTGCGGGCCTATAGCTCAGACGGTTAGAGCGCTTCCCTGATAAGGAAGAGGTCACAGGTTCAAGTCCTGTTAGGCCCACGTGAAGAAGCTGCTGGTCGTCGCCCTCGCCGCCGCCGGTGCCGTCTTCGCCAAGCGCCGGATCGACGAGGGCAAGGCCGAGCAGGCCCTCTGGGCCGAGGCCACCGACTCGGTCAAGCGCACCTGAAGCTCTCCACCCGACTCGGGGCCTTGGCGCAATTGGTAGCGCACCTGCTTTGCAAGCAGGGGGTTAGGGGTTCGAGTCCCCTAGGCTCCACCGCCCGGCCCTGACCACCCGGCCTCCGCGTCCGGTCAGCTCCGATCGATCATCGCCTGCATCGCCTCGGGGTAGCGCTCGCCGACGACCGCCACGGCATCGGATGCCTCGGTGAGCTCGGCGAGGTCGTCGGGCCCGAGCTCGAGGTCGAGGGCGCCGAGGTTCTCCTCGAGGCGCTCGAGGCGGCGGGTGCCGGGGATCGGCGCGATCCAGGGCCGCTGGGCGAGCAGCCACGCCAGCGCGATCTGACCCACCGTCGCGTCGAGCCGGTCGGCGACGGCGCGGACCCGGTCGACGAGGTCGAGGTTGGTCGCCAGCGCCTCGCTGGAGAAGCGGGGGAGGTTGGCCCGGATGTCGCCCTGGCCGAACGTCGAGTCGCGGGTGACGGCTCCGGTGAGGATGCCGCGGCCGAGCGGGCTGAAGGGGACGAAGCCGATGCCGAGCTCCTCCAGGGTCGGCAGCACCGAGGTCTCCGGCTCACGCCAGAACAGCGAGTACTCGCTCTGCAGCGCGGTCACCGGCTGCACCTCGTGGGCCCGCCGGATGGTGGTCGGCCCGGCCTCGGAGAGGCCGAGGTGGCGCACCTTGCCGGCGGTGATCAGGTCGCGCACCGTGCCCGCGACGTCCTCGATCGGCACGTCGGGGTCGACGCGGTGCTGGTAGAGCAGGTCGATGGTGTCGGTGCGCAGCCGGCGCAGGGACTCGTCGACGGCGGCCCGGATGTGCTCGGGGCGGCTGTTCACGCCGTTCTGCGTGCCGTCGGGCTCGATGGCGAAGCCGAACTTGGTCGCGATGACGACGTCGTCGCGCACGCCAGCCAGCGCCTCGCCCACCAGCTCCTCGTTGTCGAAGGGGCCGTAGACCTCGGCGGTGTCGAAGAAGGTCACCCCCGCGTCGACGGCGCTGCGCAGGAACGCCACGGCGTCCTCGCGCTCGGGGGTCGCTCCGAAGCTCTGGCTGAGACCCATGCAGCCCAGGCCGAGGGCGGAGACCTCGAGGGTGCCGAGCGTGCGGGTGGGGCGGGCGTGGGGCATGGCTCTCCTCGGGTGGGTGCGGGGGTGCTGCTCCCACCCGGTAGCCGTCAGCGCGAGGACGACACCGTCGGGCGGGGTCTCACGCTCGGGACCACGATCGCGGCGACGACGCCGACGCTCCACCACACGGCGTTGTCGGCCCCGGTGAGCGCCCACGCCAGCCCGCCGACGACCAGCGCGACCAGAGCGGCACCGGCGTACGTCGCCGGGCGCAGCGTCCACGAGGCGAGGCTCGGACCCGAGCCGACCCAGACGCCGACAGCCAGCGACAGTGCCGCCAGGGCACCCACGACCCAGCCCGGCCACTGCGGCCCGACGAGCAGTCCGATGACCGTCGTCGTGCCCGCGGCCACGCCGAGGTCCAGCAGGAGGTCTCGACCGGTGCTCACGGCTCCATCGTGACGCGCACCGGCGCCGGGTGGCGCTGACATCCGTCACAGTTTCGACCTGGTCGTGTGGCGTCTCGGGTGTGTCTGGGGTGGCGCAGGGGCGGCCCGCACCCGGGTTCGGGTGCGCAGGTGCGGGACGGTTGCGCAGAATGGTCCACCGTGAGGCGAGGTCTCGTGGCGGCGCTGCTCGGCGTCGCCGTGCTCGGTGCGGGCTGCTCCGGCGACGCGGAGCCGCTGCCGCCCGTCGTCGACCCGACGCCCGCCGTGGACCCGGCGTACGACGCGAGCGCGGAGCCGGCCCTCGCGGTGCTGTCGCTGGTGCCCGCGACGGCGCAGACCCTGACCGTGACCGACCTTGGCGAGGCCGCCGACGCCGGTGACGCCTCGGTGGTCCTCGCCCCCGAGCTGCTGGGGGCGGACGCGGGCGCCCTGGCCGACTACGGGCTCGGGCCCGACGCGGTCGAGTGGGAGGCCCGCTTCACGGGGGGCTGGGTGGTCGCCCTGCGCGACGGCACCGACATGGCGCAGGTGGAGGCGGCCGTCGCAGCCGGCGCCGGACCGCTCGAGGGCGCGGCGGTCGACGCCGATAGCCGGCTCGTCACCCTCGGCACCACCGACGACCCGCAGCAGAGCTGGGCGATCGACCCGGAGCTGCGCGAGCTGGTCGGCGAGCCCGCCGTGTCGACGTACGTCGCCCGCAGCTGCTCGAGCACCGCCACCCTGCCGGGCGCCGCCACCGACCGGCTCGAGGAGCTCGGCCCGTGGTCCGTCGAGTTCGGCGCGCTGCTGGTCACGGCGCGGCTCGGGCCGGACCGGACGGACCTGTTCACCCGGCTGCGGGGGGCTTCCGAGGACCCAGCGCTGACCGCAGCCCTCGACGGTGGGGTCGCCGACCCGCAGACCGGCCGACTCGGCTACCGCGTCGCCGATCCCGGCGCGGCCGCCGAGCTGGTGCGCGCTGGCGCGCTGCCGTTCACCGCCTGCGCGTGACGCACGGGTCCGTCGTCTGCACGGGTCCGTAGGCTGGTGGGGTGCGCGAGGCCCTGCGACCCAGGTTCTGGCCGGGTCACCTCCTGGCCGTGGTGCTGACCCTCGCCACGGTCGTCCTGGGCGTCTGGCAGATCGGCGCCTGGCAGGACCGCCGGGAGGCGGAGGCGCGCGACCTCACCCGCAGCGCCCCGGTGGCGCTGGACGACGTGATGGGGCCCGACGACCCGTTCCCGGGCCAGTCGGTGGGCCAGCCCGTCGACCTCGACGGGACGTGGCTGAGCGAGGGCACCCTGTTCGTCTCCGGGCGCGAGCACGACGGCCAGGACGGCTACTGGATGCTCACGCCGCTCGCGGTCGGCGGCGGCGACAACCCCGCCGTGCCGGTGGTGCTCGGCTGGGTCGCCGACCCGGCCGACGCGCCCGCCCCGCCGACCGGCGAGGCCGACCTCGTGGGGTGGCTGCAGCCGCCCGACGGCACCGGCCAGGTCGACGACGACCCCAGTGACGACGTGCTCCCGCAGCTGCGCATCGCCGACGTGATCCAGCGCGTCGACCGTGACCTCTACGGCGCGTACGCCGTGGCGCAGGGCGGGGTCGACGGCCTGCCCCAGGCCGACCTCACGCAGCTGCCCGAGGCGGGCCGGTTCACCGCCCTGCGCAACCTGCTCTACGGCCTCGAGTGGTTCGTCTTCGGCGCCTTCGTGGTCCTCATGTGGTGGCGTTGGCTCGGCGAGCAGCTGGCCGCGGGCCGGCGCTCGGACGAGGCCGAGGCCGACCGGGACGACGAGGAGCGGACTGCCGACGAGGACGCCCCGGATACCGTGGACGTGTGAAGGGTCTGTTCACCGCCTACCGGGTGCTCGCGATCGTGGTCGGCGTGCTGCTCGCCGTCTGCTCGCTCGTCGCGCTGCCGATGAAGTACCTGCTCACCGAGGGCACCGCCGCTCAGCAGTTCGGCGAGGACCTCAGCGTGCTGTGGCTCGTGCACGGCTGGATCTTCATGATCTACGTCGTCGTCGCGTTCTTCCTCTCGCGCAAGGCCGGGTGGAGCTACGGCTTCACCATCGTCGCGCTCGTCGCCGGCCTCGTGCCGCTGCTGATCTTCTGGGTCGAGCGGCAGGTCGTCCACAAGCTCAAGGCCGAGAACCCCGACCTCGAACCCGTGGCCTGAGGACCGCGGGATGACCACCGCCTTCGTGCTCGGGGGCGGCGGGATCCTCGGTGCGGTCGAGGTCGGGATGCTCCGCGCGCTGCTCGAGCGCGACGTGGTGCCCGACCTCGTGCTCGGCACCAGCATCGGTGCCTTCAACGGTGCCGTGCTGGCCAGTCAGCCCGACCTCGGGGTCGTCGACCGGCTGACCGAGCTGTGGCGCTCGGCCGGGTCCGCCCGCGAGGCGGGCTACGGCGACCGGCCGCTGCGCACCGTGCGCCGCGCCGTCTCCACCCGCACGCACCTCTGGTCGGCCGCGCCGCTGCGGCGCCGGCTCGCCGACGAGCTCGGCGAGGTCACCTTCGAGGAGCTGCCGGTGCCGCTGCAGGTGTGCGCGGCGAGCATCGAGCGGGCCGCGGAGCACTGGTTCAGCACGGGGCGGGTCGTCGACGCCGTCGTCGCGAGCGCGGCCGTGCCCGGGCTGCTGCCGCCGGCCGAGATCGACGGCGAGCACTACCTCGACGGCGGCATCGTCAACTCCGTCCCGCTCGGCCGCGCCGTCGAGCTCGGCGCCACCCGTGTCTTCGTGCTGCAGGTCGGTCGCATCGACCGTCCGCTCACCCCGCCGACGCGGCCGTGGGAGGTGGCCCGGGTGTCGTTCGAGATCGCCCGGCGCCACCGGTTCGTGCGCGAGCTCGCCGAGCTGCCCGAGGGCGTCGAGTGCCACGTGCTGCCGGCCCGCGGCACCTCGGCGCGTGACGACACCCTGCTCGGCACGCGTGACTTCTCGCGGGTGCAGCAGCGCATCGACGCGACGTACGCCGCGAGCCGCGACCACCTCGACCGGGTCCTGTGAGCCCCCGCGCACTGACGGCCCTGCGCCGGCTGGTCGTCGCGCCCGCGGTCGTCGGCGTGACCGTGCTGCTGTGGGTGCTGCTGCCGCTGTGGCTGCTCGCCGCCGCGGTGCTCTCCCCGGTCCTGCCGGGGCACTGGCGCGCGCTGCGGCTGCTGTGGATCGTGGTGCTGTACGCGACCGTCGAGTCGCTGACCCTCCTGGTGCTGCTCGGGCACTGGCTGGCGAGCGGCTTCGGCCGCCGCCTGCGGACGGCGTACTGGCAGGGGCTGCACTACGACCTGGTGCAGGGCGTCATGTGGGTGCTGTTCCACGAGGCGCGGCGGGTGCTGCGCCTCGAGATCGTCACCGAGGGACCCTCGCCCGACGCCCACCCCGGCTCGCCGCTGCTGGTGATGTGCCGCCACGCGGGGCCGGGAGACTCCTTCACGCTGGTGCACGCCCTGATGCACTCCTACGCGCGCGAGCCGCGGGTGGTGCTCAAGGACACCCTGCGCTGGGACCCGGCCATCGACGTCCTGCTCGGCCGGCTGCCCGCGCGGTTCATCAGCCCGAACCCGGGGGCGGGGGAGGACCTCGAGTCGCAGATCGCGGACCTGGCGCGCGACCTCGACCGGGACGACGCCTTCGTGATCTTCCCGGAGGGCGGCAACTTCACCGCCGCGCGTCGCGACCGGGCCATCGCCCGGCTGCGGCGGCTCGGGCTCGAGTCGATGGCGCAGCGTGCGGAGGAGCTCATCCACGTGCTCGCACCCCGCCCCGGGGGCGTGGTGGCGGCCCTCGACGCGGCGCCCGGGGTCGACGTCCTGCTCGTCGCCCACACCGGGCTCGACCACCTCCACTCCGTCGCCGACCTGTGGCGGGAGCTGCCGATGGACAAGCAGATCATCATGCGCTGGTGGCGCGTGCCGCGCGTGGAGGTCCCCGACGGGCGCGAGGAGCGCATCGAGTGGCTCTTCGACTGGTGGGAGCGGATCGACGACTGGGTCGAGGCGAACCGGCTCGGCTGAGGACCGGACGACGAGAGCCCCCCGGCCGTCACGGCCGGGGGGCTCTCGCAGCGAACGCTGGGACTACCTCTTGTCGTCACCCTCGACGACGTCGATGACCTCGGCCGGGTCGTCGGGGGTGGAGACGGAGTGCGGCTTCTCGGCGAGGTCGGAGAGCGCCTCGTCGGGGCCGGCGGCACCGGCGTCGTCGGCCACCGCGGCGGGCGCGGGGGCCGGCTTCGGTGCCGGGGTCGGTGCCGGCGTCGGCACGTAGGAGGACTGCCAGTTGTCCTGCTGACCGCCCGACTGCAGCTTGCGGGCCACGAAGCCGACCGCGCCGGCGAGGAGCGCGAACACCGCGAGCTTGCGCAGGGTGCTGCCCTTCTTCTTCTGCGGCTCGCCGCGCAGCTGCGCCACGCGGGCGTCGGCGCCCTCCTTGGCCTGCGCGGCCAGCTCGCTGGCGCGCGAGGCGGCGGTGTCCTTGGCCTGCGAGGCGAGGAACGCCGCGCGGGCCTTGGCGTCGAACAGCGACGACTCGGTGCTGTCGCGGGCGTCCTTCACCTTCGACGCGGCGGTGTCGCGGGCGTCGTGCAGGGCGGAGGCGGCGTTGTCGCGGGCGTCCTGCAGGGCCGACGCCGTGCGGTCGCGGGCCTCGGCGACGTAGGGCGTGGCCTTGTCGCGCGCCTTGTCGCGGGCGTCGGCGAGCACCGGGGTCGCCTTGTCGCGGGCGTCGGCGAGTGCGGGGCGCGCGGTGTTCTCGTAGAAGTCCTCCACCGCGTCGATGGTGGTCGCCAGCGCCGACTCGACCTGCGGTCGCACGGAGTGGTCGACGTAGTCGCTCGCCTTCTCCAGCAGGGTCTTCTTCTTCCGGAACATCATTCGCGCTTCCTCTTCCGCAGGGTGCTCGGGCTCGGGCCCGAGGAATGGCCGTCCGGCTCTGTCCCGGTCGACCTGCGGGGGTACCAGGTCGACCGGGGCCAGCCGGTGCTCTCCCGCTTGTGGCCCGTGCGAGGATCGACGGGCGCACCGGCGGGCGCTCAGCCCGCGCGGTACCCACTTGCCTCCAGACACCACATCGAGAAAGGCCCCCATGGCTGACCAGCAGGCCGTCCTGAAGACCAACCGCGGCGACATCACCATCAACCTGTTCCCGAACCACGCTCCAGAGACGGTCGAGAACTTCACGGGGCTCGCCACCGGCACCAAGTCCTACGACGCCGGCAACGGCCGCAGCGGCCCGTTCTACGACGGTCTGACCTTCCACCGGGTCATCGAGGGCTTCATGATCCAGGGCGGCTGCCCGCTCGGCACCGGCACCGGCGGCCCGGGCTACACGTTCAAGGACGAGGTCCACCCCGAGCTCGTCTTCGACAAGCCCTACCTGCTCGCGATGGCCAACGCCGGCCCGGGCACCAACGGCTCACAGTTCTTCATCACCGTGGGCGCCACCCCGTGGCTCAACCGCAAGCACACGATCTTCGGCGAGGTCGCCGACCAGGCCTCGCGCGACGTCGTCGACGCCATCGCGACGACCGCCACCGGCCCGGGCGACCGCCCGGCCGAGCCGGTCGTCATCGAGTCCGTGACCGTCACCGAGGGCTGAGGAACTCAGCTGAGCCAGTCCTCCGGGCCCGAGACCGGGGTGCCGACCTGCTACCGGCACCCCGGCCGCGAGGCCCACATCCGGTGCCAGCGGTGCGACCGCGTCATCTGCCCCGAGTGCATGCGCCCGGCCTCGGTCGGGTTCCAGTGCCCCGAGTGCGTGGCCGAGGGGGCCAAGCAGACCCGCCAGGCGCGCACGGCCTACGGCGGGCTGCGTCCGACCGACGCGTCCAAGACCTCGATCGTCCTCATCGCGCTCAACGTCGCGGTGTGGATCGCGGTCGTGGTCACGGGCGGCTCGTCGAGCCGGCTCGTCGACTGGCTGGCGCTGCGACCCAACGGGCTGTGCCTGAGCGGGCGCTACGGCGCCGACGTGGCCCAGTCGGTCTGCGACCAGGCCGGCGGCACCTTCCTGCCCGGCGTCGTCGACGGCGCCTACTGGCAGCTCGTCACGTCGATGTTCATGCACGTGCAGCCGCTGCACATCGGCTTCAACATGCTCGCTCTCTGGGTGCTCGGCCCCCAGCTCGAGCTGGCGGTGGGCCGCGCACGGTTTCTGGCGCTCTACTTCATCTCCGGGCTCGCCGGCTCCGCGCTCGTCTACTGGGCCGCGAGCGAGTACGGCGCCACCCTCGGGGCCTCCGGTGCGATCTTCGGCCTCATGGGCGCCCTCGCCGTCGTCGCCTTCAAGGTCGGCGGTGACGTCCGCGGCATCCTGACCTGGATCGCGATCAACTTCGTCATCACCTTCCTGGTGGCCCGGATCTCCTGGCAGGGCCACCTCGGCGGCTTCCTCGGCGGCCTCGCCGTCGGCGCGATCCTCGTCTACGCCCCCCGCGGCCCCCGCCGCACGGCGTTCCAGGTCGCCGGCCTCTGCCTCGTCCTCGCGTTCGTGCTCTTCGCCATCGCCGCGCGCACCGTCGTCCTGAGCTGAGGCGGTGACCGACGGCGGCGCCGCTTCGGCGGGCGGTCTCAGAGTCCACCGTCCGTCAGATCGGCCCTGACTGCTGTCCACATTCACCCACAGGCGAACTACACGGCTGTAGTTCTCCACACCGGTGGAAAAGACTGTGGAGGAACGACCGAGCCCCCGACCGGACGACCGGCGGGGGCTCGTGTGCGGAGCGGGATCAGCGGGGAGGGGGTGTCACTCCCACTTGGTGGCGTAGGTGAAGCCCACGGCCATGAAGGCGATGCCGACGACGAGGTTGTACTGGTCGAGGTCGTTCATCACCGGGATGCTCTGCAGGTGGTCGTTGGCGAACACGTAGTAGGTGCAGATCCACAGCAGGCCGATGAGGAAGCAGCCGAGCATGCCGACCACGACGCCGCGGCCGCGGCCGAGCGGGGTGGAGGGGTGGGCGGCGACCACGAGGCCGAGCATGGCGAGGCCGAAGCCGATCACGTAGTTCCACCGGGCGAGGTCACCGAGGAACGCCGGGCCGCCGGGGCCCTCCGGGCTGCCGTCGGAGGCGAACGCCGTGGGGTCGGCGCGGACGCCGAGGTAGTAGTAGACGATCCAGGCGATGCCGAGGGCGATCAGCACCAGCGCGACCACGAAGCGCGGTGAGACGACCGGACCGCGGTCGGGGTCGGCGAACTGCTGGTCTCGGGCCTTGATCCTCACGGCCGTTACCTTAGTCGGCATGGACCACGACCACCGACTCCCCACCGGGCCGCGGCGCCCGCGGTGGCAGGGGCTGCGCCAGCGGTGGCGGGGCGGACGAGGTCCGTCCGGGTGGCGCCTGGCCACGACCGCCGTGGTTCTGGTGAGCGGTGGCCTGTTCGTCGTCAGCGCCCAGTCGAGCGGCGGCACCGACCTGCGCTCGGGCCGCTACAGCGACCTCGGTGCCTTGGCCGGCAGCGAGGCCCAGCGGGCCGAGGGCCTGCAGGAGCGCGTCGCCGGTCTGCAGCAGGAGGTGCAGGAGCTCTCCGACCGCGTCGACGACGCCGACGTGCGCCGCATCCGCCGCCAGGCCGCCGCGCTCGAGTCGTCGGCGGGGCTGACCGAGCGCCGCGGACCAGGTGTCGTCGTGACGCTCTCCGACGCCCCCGACGACGTCGTCGACGCGACGACCGGCGACAAGAACCTCCTCGTCGTCCACCAGCAGGACATCCAGGCGGTGGTCAACGCCATGTGGGCCGGCGGGGCGCGTGCCGTGGTCATCCAGGGCCAGCGCATCGTGACGACCACCGGCATCAAGTGCGAGGGCAACTCCGTGATGCTCGGCGGCGTGCCCTACCCCCAGCCCTACGTCATCGAGGCGGTCGGCGACGTCGGCGACCTGACGTCGTCGATCAGCGACGACAGCTACCTCAAGGTCTACCGCGAGCAGTCCGACGACCCGGGCATCGACGTCGGGTGGGAGCTCGACGTCGAGGACACGCTCACCGCACCGGCGTACGACGGGCTGCTCGACCTGAGCTACGCGACCCCCGTCGAGGAGGGGCCGCGCACTGATGCCCAGGGCGAGTCCGAGGACCGCGACTGAGCTCGGGCCTCACGGCTCCTGGCGCGCCGGCGGCGGTGTCGTCGGGTCCGTCGGCAGCGTGGGCTGGGTCGGGTCGGTCGGCACCGTGGGGGTCGGCGTCGGCGTCGGGGTCGGGGTGGGCGTCGGCTCCGGCGGCGGCTCGTAGGTCGACACGAACAGCACGACCTGCGTGCCCTGCGGCTCGGGCGAGCCGGCCGCCGGGATCTGCTCGGTGATCGTGCCCCGCGGCTCGGTCGAGTCGGGGTCGCCCTTGACCGTGTAGGTGAAGCCGGCGTTGGTGATCTCCTGGATCCCGCTCGAGCGGTCGCTGCCCACCACGTCGGGCACCTGCTCCGGGCCCTTGCTGATGGTGACGGTGACGGTGGTGCCCTGGTCGAGCGCGGTGCCGCCCGTGGGCTCGGTCGAGAGCACCTGGCCCTGCGGCTCGTCGGACTCGACGCTCTGGAAGTCGGGGGTGAGGTTGGCGTCGCGGATCGCGTTGCGCGCCTCGTCCTGCGTCGCGCCGACGACGTAGGGCATGTCGACCTGGGGCAGGCCGGAGGAGATGACGATGTCGACCGCGGTGCCGGGGGAGACGAACGTGTCGCGGTTGGGCTGCTGGCGCAGGATCGTGTCGACGGGCACCGAGTCGTCGGTGTCGTAGTCGCGGTCGCCCACCGTGAGGCCGGCGTCGCCGATGGCGGACTCGGCCTCGGCCAGGGTCAGACCGACGACGTTGGGCACGGCGACGTCGTCGGGCGGCGACTCGAAGAGGCTGCTGCGCAGCGCGAGGACCGCGCCGACGATCAGCGCGAGCACCAGGAGGACGAGGAGCACGACGACGCTCGTGCGCGGACCGCGGCGCTCCTCGCGCTCCTCGGCGTAGTAGTCGTCCTCGGGCGGCAGCGGCGGGCGCACCTGGGTGGCCTGGGTCGGCGGCGCCACCACCGGCGGGGGGGCCGACTCGGGCACCGGTGCCTGCACCGGGCGACCGGCGAGGTAGCGCTCGATGTCGCTGCGCATCGCGGCGGCCGACTGGTAACGGTCCTCGACCCGCTTGGCCAGCGACTTGAGCACGATCGCGTCGACCTGGGGCGGGAGCCCGGTGTCGTGGTCCGACGGCGGGCGGGCCGGCTCGCGGACGTGCTGGTAGGCCACGGCCACCGGGCTGTCACCGACGAACGGCGGGCGCCCGGTGAGCAGCTCGTAGAGCAGGCAGCCGGCGGAGTAGACGTCGGAGCGCGAGTCGACGGTCTCGCCGCGGGCCTGCTCGGGGGAGAGGTACTGCGCGGTGCCGACCACGGCCGCGGTCTGGGTCATCGTCGAGGAGGCGTCGCTGATCGCGCGGGCGATGCCGAAGTCCATGACCTTGACGTCGCCGCTGGGGGTCAGCATGACGTTGCCGGGCTTGATGTCGCGGTGGATGATCCCCGCGCGGTGGCTGTAGTCCAGCGCCGACAGCACGCCGCTGGTGATCTCGAGCGCCCGCTCGGGGAGGATCTTGCGGCCCTCGCGCAGGATGTCGCGCAGCGTCCGGCCGGCGACGTACTCCATGACGATGTAGGGCTGCGAGACGCCGGAGCCGTCGGCCGCGGGCTCCTCGCCGGTGTCGTAGACCGCGACGATCGCCGGGTGGTTGAGCGAGGCCGCGCTCTGCGCCTCGCGACGGAACCGCGCCTGGAAGGTCAGGTCGCTGGCCAGGTCGGTCCGCAGCCGCTTGATCGCGACGACGCGGCCCAGACGGGTGTCGTGGCCCTTGCGCACCTCGGCCATGCCGCCGCGGCCGAGCAGCTCGCGCAGCTCGTAGCGACCGCCGACCAGGGAGCCCTGGGGGGTGCCGCCGGGGGGTGGGGTCTGGCCGCTCACGGGACCTCTCCGCTCGTCGTCTGGGAGGGGGCGTCGGTGCGGGGGCCGCCCGGTCCGGGGCCGTTGCCGTTGCCGGGTCCGCCGTCGCCCGGACCGTTGCCGTTGCCCGGGCCCTCCGGGGTCGCCGTCTGCGACGGCGTCGGCGTGGGCGTGGGGCTCGCCGTGGTGGGCTCCTCGGTCGGCTCCTCCTCGGGCGCCTCGCCGTAGAACTCGACGGTCACGCTGTCGCCGACCTCGAGCTCGCCGTCGGGGTCGACCGAGGCGACGGTCTCCTGCTCCTCGTCGCCGGGGTTCTCGACCTCCTCGGTGGTGGGGTCGAGTCCGAGGTCGCGGAGGTCGTC
>Ga0325401_1001201_pt1 | contig 21405 bp, 17 predicted proteins | sample PopdelMetagenome_FD_205666 | JGI IMG/M metagenome (GOLD analysis project Ga0325401, IMG submission 205666) | Populus deltoides microbial communities from Bellville, Georgia, United States - Xylem-PdKOR-R2 | ecosystem: Host-associated > Plants > Phyllosphere > Stem > Wood/Secondary xylem | place... | reverse complement strand
TATTGAGGCCTTAATTTGTTACTTGTAATCAACATTGATACAAGATTTAATTCTTTTGTACAGACAATTCAATCCTAGTTCATGTTAGTTATGCTCTAGCTGCTGATGTAACTGAATCTCAGTGAATGTTTTTGGGCAAATCATTTATTCATTCATCAATATAGTTCAATTACATAACTTTCTTGATATGCAAGCAAAATGCAATTATTTTAACAATTGTTGATGCTATTGTACATCAAATCCAATGTAGTTTTCTTCAAAGATTTTTTTCCAATCACAAAGGCTTTGTGTTCGGATGGTTAACAAATGCAAGGTAGGATAGAGAAACAAAATTAAAGAAAAAAACATATTTTTCATGCCCCATTAGCGCGAATATTCGGTCGAAATTCAAACGGATGTTCAAGACATCCGTTCCCCTACAATTCGGTTGTTCAAATCTACAAAGTGTAGAACTCTTTTCTTTCTTTCTTTTTTTTGTTGTCGCTGATGCTATTGCGCTTTGGTATTACGTTTTTTACAGTGTAGTTAAACATGGCCATATAGGCTTGTTCTGCTCTGGAAATTTGGTAGCAAGGTTGGGCTGAGCCACCAAGGAATTATAACTTGTCTATGTTTTATACCATCTAGACTCGGTAACTTCCATACCTGGCTCCTCCTTGTCTTTCTAACAACAAAAGCTTTGCATCTACACTGGCCAAAGTTCAGTTTTAACATAGACCAATCTGGGACATTCTTGTAGGTTGCAATATTCTCAAGCAATCAATAACAAGAAACGCCCATTTCTTGTTAGAGTAAGATATCTATGCAGACTGTCCACTTGTTTCTTCGAATACCTAGCATCAATTGCTTTTCAAGTTCTTGTAAGATTGTCATTGTCCTTATTCCTTCTTAAGTTTTGACCAAAAAACTTGTCGTTGTAGAGGAATCAAGGATCCATATCCCATGGAAATAATTGGTGAAATCTAAGTAACAAACCTGGTCCAGGGACCATTGAAGTTAGTGTTAGTGGCCATTGGACAATGCCTAGGATTCCAACTTGAATGACGGCTTGGATACCAACTATAAATTAGAAGACAAGAGTTCCTCTGAAACATTACACATCAACCCATTTGGTTTCTTAAACCAAACCCACCAAAACTGTGAAACAAAAGCATATTTCTGAGCCAAGGTATTCTAACTTTCCTCACCTTACTCCTCAAAAATGTTCTTCCCACAGAGGCAAGTTTCACTGAACATTGCGTTAATGACTGCAAGAAACTATGTTCAACAAGATCGGCTCACCACCCCAAATTCACTCCACGCTGTTTTCACCTTCATCATGCCTGTCCTCCTTAACTTTCTTGAATTGATGTATCAAGGAAAGGACTATTCTCCATTTGATACTCACCCCATTAACATGTGGATTGGCCTCACTTGTTTTTTAGCATACTGCTTGGCTTATGGAGTTGAAGTAGCCTGTTCCAAGTGTTTTCGGTCTCCAGTCTTTGCCTCTATATTCCGTAGGAGTGCAGTGTTCTTTGGTTCATTATCAGTAGCATCTATAGCTTTTATAATTTTTTCCGGGTTGTGTTCAGCCATTGCTATATGTTCTATGCATCTTACTTCCAGTGGAGAAGTTACTGTACACCCAAGTTGACAAAACAAGGAAATGGATCGAGGGTAGACTATTGAGAGCATCAGATTTACAAGACTGGCATGTGAGGCAAACATCAGTTCGTGTCGAATTCCTTCTTGGATCGAAGAAATAGACTTCTTTTTGACATCATTTGTAACTAGGGAAAATTCATGCATTTGAAACAGTGGTTTTAGAAGATTTCAATAACAAACAATAGCATAGAATATCAGTCAATCTGCATAACTATTAGACTGCCAGCATACATATGATCACAACAATCAACAGAAACTGATTAAGACTAAGATTGCACCGCACATTTTGACCTTTAACCCTTCTTAGTGCAAAGATCTGTGGAACACTAAAATCAATGAAGAGTACCTGGTCGAAAAGAAAAGGTTGCTTTCAGATTTTCCTCTAGGAATAATCTAAGGCAGCCTGGATGTATTGGCCCTTAGTATTGTCATTTCTTTGTCTCGTTATATTGTTTTTGAAACTATAATTTTCTTGAGATAAAAACAAAACTTCATTTCCAGGCTTAGCATATATTTCACAAGCCTCCTGCTTTGAAGGAATCATTTTCTCGACTTGTCAGAATCATCCAGTTCATTATTGGACTATTCAGGAAAAATTCTTTGCTTGCCTTGTCTCCCATCAACTGACAATTTTCCTACCCCATAAGGGTTTAAATAAAACTCTGCAAAATTAGATGCATGCTAATCAGAAACCAGTTGGAAGAGGTCTTACAAGGATTGTGGTTCAGATTCTCAACCATATATAAAAACAATAACAAGCAACTGTTAAGGATTGTAATGGATCAGAGTCCACAAGGATAGGCTATTGAGAGCATCAGATTAATTGGTTTGTGAGGCAAACATCAGGTAATGCACATTGGCTTGTGGCAAACTCCTTGCATGGATCAAAGAAAATTATAGACTTGTTCCATAAGGAAAGCTATATCATGATGTTCTTTGTAGCCTCACCTCTTCCTTCAGTACTTGGAAGAAAAAAACTTAAGGCTTTTCCTTCAGGCCAAATCATTGGAGTAATCAGCAAAGAGGATAGGCCTTATTGCCTTTTAAGGCCTAATAAAGCCAAAGAAGACCTGAAAACCCTGCTCCCCGTCAACAATGGTTTTAATCTTCCCCTGTCTCTCTCCCTCTCCTCTCCCTCTCCTCTCTCTCTCTCCTAGTATCTCCACACTTGTGTTACCGGAGGAATACCGAGCAGCTTCTTGCCGAACTGGGGAACTCAACCTCCCATCTCTCAAGCCTAACCGTTTCCTTCATGGTTGTCAAGAAACTCAAAAACCAAGAAATCAGGTTCCTTCTTCATCTCTTCTCCAATTTTTTTCTCTCCTGTTTCTCAATTTACAACATTTTTCTTATATATGAAGAGTTAAATAGTGCAAAACATGTTTTACAGGAATTCTAGCGAGAAAAGAGTACTTTTTTGTTCAGCTAAAATATTTAATCTTTAGTAATTTGGAATATCACTTTAATCCATGAAAGGAATTAATGATACTAAATACCTTTTATTTTATTTTCTAGAGATTTTTTAGTAACAGATGCCTCCAAAGACAAAGAAGAATTCGAAGACGCTATCGAATGCTGATGAGTCTGCTTCATCTCCTAGAACACCATCATTGGCATCTGCTGTAGACTCAGAGGCTAGTGAACAAGAAGATATCTTGTTGTCTTTAGAAGAAGCTTCCAGTAAATATCCGTCTTTGATCAGGAATTAAATCTGTTTTTACTGGTAGAATCAATGATGTTGAGCCGGAGTCAACTACTGCTGCCAGAGGCTGAAAATTTGGCTTTCAGAATCTTCCATGGTTTCTTCTTCCCTTGCTCCTGGTTCCATTGTATCAGTAATTATTTTAATGAAGGTTTAAAATTTGTTGCGGGAGTTGTCTTTGTGATAAAATTGTAGGTTTCGCTTGCTGCTGTGGAAAGGATATTTTCAAGTAGAAGTATCCCATGAATGGACCACACAGTGCGAGGTGGAATCTGTGGATGAAATAGCTAATGAAGCAGGGAATTACTTTGCTCTTGAGATGGTTTTTCCTTCTTGTGAGGTTTGAAAGCAAACACACAAAAGCTTGGCATTGGCGTATTTAAGCAGTGTCTTTGAACATTATGTGAATGATGCCACTTTCATAGGATTATCAGATTATATTTCTGCAAGGATCGATTATTGTTCTAAATATCTGTCCTGGATGACCTATGATATGAAACCTATTTCATTTTGGTTTGAAGCCTCTTGGAGGTTGGAATTGTGAGCATTTAATCCTTCAACAGGAAAGGCATTGTTGAAAAATGATTTCTGTAAAGCAGGATAATTTTTCTTGAAAACGAGTACTTACAGTTAGAGGGTGATTATACATAGAGCTTAGCCTACATCAAATCATGATTGAATTTGTAAATTCATAATAATTGTTAAAGCTCTAATGATTTTTTGATTCAAGCTAACAGTTTTACAAATCAATTCAGGCTGTTACAGAGAGAAAAGTATAGTTTTTACCCTCTCCCTCGTGAAGTCATTAGTTGTTCTGTCATTTGATGTCCTGCTCTTTTACGCTTTCTTTTCTCCAGGTTTCAGCCTGGCAAGGGAAAGTTCTTTGAAAATAATATAAATTATATCTTTTAAAATTTTGATTTAAATTATTTTTTTAATATGATATTAGAATTTTGTTAATCACATAATTACGAGTTCAAAATTTTTATTAACTTTATTGGAGAGGATATGATAAAAATAATAATATAAATTATATCTTAAATCTTACCTAACATGTTAAATCTAAGAATTGATTTGGTTCTTGGACAATAATAAATCAGTATGATGGAGAAAGTTTTTGATTTGGCCTGTCAATCTGCACCTGCCGTGGTTAGATATCTTCTCTCTTCGAATTTTTTTTTCATTCTTCTCTAATTTTTCAGGGTCCCGCCCTGTTTCAAACCAAACAAGCTGCTGAATACACTTGTTCTAAAAAGAAACAAATTTATAGTAAGGTTCAAGGTGTTGTTGTTAGAAAGTGGCATCCTTTGGTTAGCTATGAAAAACGTTCATTCTAATGTAGTGTTTTCAGACAATTTGCAGCACTTGGATGACTTATTGACGACAATGCACAGGAACCAAGATCATAAAAACAAAAATGAAGGTGTTGACCTTTGCAGTTGGCTTTCCTTGTCATTTGTCTACAAACTGATTCATCACGTTTAAATTTGAAATCTATTGTCTGGAACTATAAAATGTTATGCTTCTCTGAGCCTCAGTTTACTGTAACTTCTATTCCTAGGTGGCTAAATGATGGTTATGCTTTCAAAGGTCTTCATTGATGAGTTGGATGCCATTGCACCTGCACGGAAAGACAGAGGTGAAGGACTATATCTCAAATAATGTTAGCTACATTATTGAATTTGATGGATGGGAATAGTAGAACTGATGGAATGCTTGATAGTATCGACCCTGCACTGAGGCGGCCTGGAAAACTTGGCAGAGAAACATAAATAGGTAACACAAACACGTTGCCTGGAAAACTAAAGTTATGGGACACATTGGTCTGTCTTAAGCGTTATGCTAGGTCCAAAAAATCTGACTATAGTTCTCATTCCATGGGATCATCCATTGCATAAGAAGGTTGTTCTGACAGTGTGGTAAAAGACTGTGATTGCTCAACAGGGGTAGGAGACAAGTTGAGGTATAGTGCAGATTCTGCATTTTCAAGCACCTCATATTTGCCTGTTGCCGTGGAGAACCCGCCATCTTCTTGCTTCAATGGAACAGTCTCAGAAATCGAAGATAAGATAGAGAATGGAATTATTGCTTGTCCTGAAGAGGAACCTATGGTGGAAGAAGAATCCATGTTGATCATTGTTCCTGAAGATTTTGAAATGGCCATGATGAAAGTAGTAACTTATCATTTGATGAGAAGATGTAATCAAGAAACATGAAAATTACTGGAAAACTCGTCGTCCACCAGGTTGACATTTCTTCTCCGAAAATGCTCTTATATTCTTTTATTTTGGTCTGCAAACTGGAGCAGCAACATGCCACTAGGCTTGGATGCACTTTATAAACTATCCCCTCTCTCTTAATGGTGTAATCAAGAAACATGAAACCTCATGCTCATCGATTTTCATTTGCTGGAAGGTTTTCATTTTTTTCTGTTAAAAAAATTCACTCTAGTATTGTGCAGACATTCGTCTCTTCAAGTTGATCTAATATTTCCTGTCACGTTGACATGGCAAGACAATGATAAACTCAACAACGCAGTTCCTGAATCCCTTCTCTGCATCGTGCTCAAAATCTTGATCTCCGAATGGATAACTGCAATTCTGCAGCAAGTTTGTCCCACGACTCTTTCATAAGCAGCAGCAACATAAGCTACTACCACGTTTTTTCTTTTGCATAATTTAATGAAAGTGTTAAAACTGGAATAAATCTTTTAATAATCACTCATAGGGAGCCATTTATTTAGACAAAAATTGATAAAATCAAAGGCTATGGGACTGTATATTGATAATGGGGCAACAAGTTTAGGGTGGAATTTATGTTTTCCCTTGAGATCTCCATTTCCCATCCATGATGATGAAGAATTGGGGAAAGATATGGGAAATTCTGTCTTTAGTTTTCATTATCTTACTGTTGTTTCTCCTTAAAAGATAAATTGTTTCACTTCACAGGCAGGTCAGCTGGGCAGGGCTGATGATGCCAATAGGAACCCTAGATTTGGAATCTTGGTTCTTTACATTATTTGTTTCTTTCAGCTGGGCCATGGTCATAAAAATGAATTGCCTCTCAATATTGTTTTAATATTCTCGTCTTCATATTTTAAATAGGTTTAAAGAGTTGTATGATTGGGTCTTGAAATCCTGCAACTGTGAGTTTAGTTAGGGTTTGTAGATGGAGATGGAGACAGGTCAAAAATATCTGCTGCTGCTGCCAATGGAAACGATTCAACAGCTTAATTATTGCTTGATGTTTTCAATTACAAGCTGGAATAACAAGATACATTATTAAAGTTAAAAGAGATGTCATTTGGTGTGGGTTGGAATGGAAGGGATTAAGATTGAATTAATTAATTAATTAATATATGATCCAGCGGTCTTCGATCTAAAGTTTGATGTATCTTTCAATTAATGAAAAGGGAAAATAGATATATAATAAATTATTAATTCCTATAAATCACCATAAACTTGTGTTTATTGCTGTGAGTGATTATGATTTTTTTTTTCTTCATCAAACTCTCTGTGTTTGATGTAACTAAAAACAAATCATCAAATTGGTGAAGTATTGTATGATAATGATGATGATAAGCTTAAGAATAGGAGGATTATATCATCAATCTAAGTCTTTTTAATACATTGATTAAGAGCTTGTTTGTTTTATTTTTTTTATTTTAAATTATTTTTTTATTGTTTTGATGTGTTGATGTTAAAATTAATTTTTAAAAACTATTATTTTGATATATTTTCAAGTAAAAGATACTTTGAAAATAATCATCGCTACAATACCAAACAAGTTCTAATGACATTCAAAATTGAATGCAAGGGGTGTAATACTTGTTGATTTTACAAATCAAAGTTAAAGTCTGTCCGACACAATCCAAGTTTCAAATTATTGATTGAATTAGTTAACCTAAATAAATTAAAACAATATTATTTTTTAAAAAATTAAAATCAATATTTTTATTGAATTGCTGGTTGAACCACCAAGTTATTATTGTTAGATCAAATCAACTCTCACCTAGTTTTTTCTAAACCTAACCAGAATCAAGGTCTTGAATCATGTGTTAGGTCAAGCCGGGTTTAATAACAACAGTAAAAAAAAAAAAAAACTGATTATATGGCTAGAAAAGGAACACATACTAACATGTTCACATTCATGCATTTTAACACTGACCCTTTGGGATGCAACCTAGAAATGGGCATTGATAAGGAGAAGGAATTTAGTCCCAGCAAGCAAACAAAGTAGACAATTTTTGACTAAGCAATTTGTGGTTTTGTTTGAATCTCATAAAGGTGCTTTCTGCCTTTCTTTTCATTTGCAATTTCCCATTTGTCCATTTCTTAGCTAAAATGCGCCAAGAACAAAACACAACACACTGTGGATGAATCTCTTGGATTTTTAAGTGCAAAGTCAAGTCTAGCTATCCCCACAACATTTATGATCACCCATCAATACACTATGTTAGAATCTCCTAGATCTGGCTCAAATGCCTAATCACCCTATCCTCCACCTCACTATCTTAGATTTGATCCAAGAATTGGCTATCACAAATAAATCTCTCATTAAACCACTAAATTGAAAGTGATTAGTTTGACTAAAACAGGATTACAGTGAGATTTAGTGTATATACATACTATAAATGAGAGTTAATGAGAGAATATCTTGATTGTTGAGAAAGATGAACTTCAAAGGGTTTGTTTCATATATTGGTTACAAAAAGTTGCTTTTTTTTCTTTAATTTATTACATTTGTGATTAGTGTGTTAGGATTTTATGAGTATAATAAACTGATATGGATGTCTGTATTTTTTATTTTATAAAAAATGATGTTTTAAAACTTTATCATGTTTATTTATTATTGGATGCAGTCAAAAAAATTAATTTTTTTTTTTAAAAAATGTTTTTTTACACATTTATTTTGGTTAAACTCCAATAAACCAGACCTTCATCCTAGGCAATAATGCCTTTTACACATTATTTGTTAGGGCAAAAAGAAAATATAAAGAGCCCACCAAACAAAAAATTGAGTTATCATGACAGCAGAAAAACGGCAACTAAAGGAGATTGATTCCCTCATCAACAAACCCGAAGAAATCTATCTCTTACAAAGTGACCAAACTTTGCACACACACACTCTCTCTCTCTCTCTGTGTCTCTAATTCCCTATATCGCCACTCTCACCCTAAAGCAAGTAGACCTCACTCTCCTGTACGACCTGATCTACAAGGCATTGCAGACAACATTAATGGATAAAATGAAGCCCAGAGATTCTCTGCTTCAACTAGCCAGTCTAACACACCAAACACCCACCTGGCTGAACAGCTCCACATTAACAGTTGCGCGTGAGAGTCACGTGACACTACCAAAAAGTTTGTGAAAAGGTTAAAAAATCCTTAAAAATCCAATCTTTGTAACACTCACTCTCAAGAAGTATGTTATGTATCATACAAGGAAAGAAAGTTAAGAAATAAAGAGCCTCAAATCCCGGAAAAACTAAAAAATAAACACATAAAAATCATCATAAAAACCTTTAAAAATAATAAATAAATAAAATTTAAGCATCAGCAACAGTACTCGTAATAAAAGCTGAAAAGAAGCAAACAAGATCCACCTCGAACCTCTCTCCACTTCTATCATCTCCCTCCTCCTCCTCCTCCACAATCCCCCCCCCCTCCCCCTTCCCCTCCCCCCACCACTTCCACTTCCACCTCCACCACTGTCTTTCTCTCTCTTGTCAATAATTTGTTCTAGGGAGATAAAAATAGGTGCCCATATCTTGAAAATCCAATATTTTTGCACTAAAACAAATAAAAATCCCATCTTTGTATGGAATCTTACTCTATTCCTTTCTTACACAAGTTCCCACATCCTTATTTTCCTTCCTTTTTATTTCATTTTTGTTCTTGTTTGTGTTCCATTTAATATCTCATATTTTGTCATAGAAAGATCAAGTCTTTTTGTAGTGTTTTTTAGGCCAGAAAAATAAGTGGAAGAAAATAGTGAATTGGGTTTTTTTGAAAAAATGAGAGAGGATGATTCTAATTGGTTTTCAAGATGGGAAGAAGAGCTCCCATCACTTGAAGAACTCATGCCTTTATCACAAACCCTAATCACTCCTGATCTTGCTCTTGCTTTTGATATTACAAACCCCACTAATACCACCAATACCAATAACCATAACTCCTCTCTGCATCAAAACCAGCCTCTACCACCACCCCCACCACCACCGGCTGCGGTTTCTCCAACCCCAACTAATCCATTGGCCTCACCACAGCCTAATTCAGGGGATTTTGCAACGGATTCTGGGGAATTGGGCTCAGGGGCTGGTGGTGATGAGCCTGCAAGAACCCTTAAAAGGCCAAGGCTTGTTTGGACTCCACAGCTTCATAAGAGGTTTGTGGATGCTGTGGCACACTTGGGGATAAAGAATGCTGTCCCTAAGACAATAATGCAGTTAATGAATGTCGATGGGTTAACTAGAGAGAATGTTGCTAGTCATTTGCAAAAATATAGACTTTATTTGAAAAGAATGCAGGGTTTGTCTTCTGCTGGTGGTGGTGCTGGTAATGGTGCTGTTGGTGGTGGAGGTGGATTGACTGGTGGCAATGATGCTGCTACTGATCATTTGTTTGCGAGTTCGCCAGTGCCAGCCCATTTTTTGCATCCAGGGAGGCCTAATTCGGATCACTTCTTGCCGTTTGTGCCTGTAGCTGCATTGCAGCATCACCAGCAACAGATGGCGGCTGCAGCAGCTGCAGTGGGACATCCCCAATTGCAGGGTCAGTATCATAGGCCGATGGGGCACTTTGGGTCGCCAACAAATGGTCAGTTTGAGCATCCATTTTTGGCTAGGCAAACGCAGCAGCCTGTGCATAGAATGGGGGCACCAGTGCACAATACAGTTCCTGGATATGTGGAGGATTTGGAGTCAGCGAATGGGAATGAAGGAAGGAAAGTTCTCACTTTATTTCCAACAGGGGATGATTGAATTTGGGTAATTGTGACTTCTTCATTGATCTTTCTCTTTATGGTTGATTTGGCTCCTGGGTTTTTGTTAAATTGGTATTTGCTGGTAGTTTTGTTAGAGTTCAATTTAGAAACTTTGTTGTCATTACTGCATTAGCTGCCGCTGCTGCCGCTGTCGTTGTTAGCGATTTTAATGGTAGATATTGGTCTCGGGCTTCCATCTACAAATCCCAAAAATTCCTTGTTAATTCATTGTAATATCGGTGTCCCTTGGGGTAACTGGGAGTGATGGATTGTGTCCTTTATGGTGTCTTCAATTCTACGGGCTTCGACATGTGTAATTAAGATGTTGGTAGCAGTCTGTATGTCCTGTCAGCTCCTGTTGACAGATTGAGATGTCATTCTTGGCGGAAAAATAATGTAAGCTTAATCCATGTCAACAGTTGTTACAGTCTTGAGATATTGGGTCAGCCTGGATTTCGGAGAGGGTTTACATCCCAAGGTTGTATGGGAGTCGGCGCGATGTTGTTCTATTTTTAGTCTTCTTCTTCATTGAGGCTCTATTGTCATTGTTCATGATGGGCAGCTAGAGCATTTGTGCTTGCTGATGAGGATAAATAATGATGGCAAGTGCATTTTATCATCTTCAGAAATCTAAGCATGGGTTTGGTAATTGGTATCCTTGGTTGGCACATTGGTACTTGGTTTCTTGGCGAGGTCCAAAAATCTCTCTACTATTAGAGCCTTCGGCCTTTTTTCTGTTTATTACTCCTGTGTTGTAGAGTTGAGTGGTCTTGTTGTACATTGTGTGACTCCATAGAAGACTTAAGACCCTGAAGAGTGGTTCTTTTAAAATCTGATGTTCTTATAATGTTTAATTTAATTTAATGTCCCAGTTGAAGTGGCTGGAGTTTATTTGTGCCCATGACGATGTCTCTGTTTATTGTGTTAACTTGTACATGTTTCATGTCGCATGAATTAGGCACTCAGGTTTGTTCCCCATTTAAAGAATGCAACTGCTTATAAGCTAAGATATTTCTGATATGCCTTTTTTTACTCTTGTTGCTCTTGTTTACAACTGAAAGATGAACAGTAAAACAAGCAGCAGGTATGAAACAACTTAGCTAGTATTCTTTTCCCTTGTACTCAACTGAATTTAAAGAATTTAGAGATGATCGAAGATTTCGGTGCTGAGATTATGGATATTAAGGTAAGAGTTATTATTCAGTTTATAATTTTGCTAAGATTCTTCTCGGATGCTCTTTCTGCTGAGTGTGCACTTTGCATCTCTATGGCATGGTTCTTTTCAGTTTCAAAAATTTTGAATAACACCAATATTTCTTTCTATATAAACTCTCAGCAGCTGAAAGTTAATTTTCCATGGATTCTGATGTTTAGAATGTGGATTAAATCTCGACATGCATTGTTTAAACCATCAGCACAAATGTCCCCAGGTTTGAGAAACTTCCTTTGACCTGCTTTTGATTTTGATGCAAAATGAATTTTCACTCATATTTTTACCAACGAGCTCCAGCCTTTTTTCGCTGGAGCTACTTCACAATTTCTTGTGACATGCCTGAAATTGTGTGCTCGCTCTCAACATCAACAAGGTTATATAAACTGTTGTTGGTGACCCTTAATTGGCTTGTGGAGGCTGTACAATCTATTATGTTCATGCATGTTGTCCCTCTCAATGGTTTTGTTTGATCTTCTTTAGAAAATTTGACTCCTTCTTTGGAGTTGTTCAAGTTTGAAATTGTAGCCATTACAATTTTCCACTTTTCGACACTCCATGTAAGAACTTCCCTTTTAAATTAGTAGGTCTTCACAGGAAACTTTGCATCATATTGGCCAACGTTTAGTTACAAATTGATTGGAAAATATGCGGAGACTTGGAATGTAAAGAGGGTTTCAGTTGAAGTGAATGTTAGCATTTCTGATTTCCTCTTCCCACCCACATCTTCACACAATCTTCTATGTTCCTTCATTTTTCTCATGATATCTTACAGGTATAGTGTATCCGGATATTAAAGGTTTCTTGAATGATACTATTCTTGTATCAGAGACAGCAACATGCTTCTTTTTATCAAATCGGTTCTCCTATTCTTCCAACTTATCAGAACATTAAGAGATCTGAGATCCTGTTCCCTTAATAAGCTCCTCGGCTGCTGGTTGATCTGTTGGGGGATCTTATCTTCATTGCCTACCCTAACTTTGTTGCTCTTCTTTACTTCCAGTTGTCTATTATTTCATCCAAGTTGCCAGTTCATTTCTCCACTTTGTTGGATTTTGTTAGTGCATGTACTAGCATATCTAGCTAGGCCTATATGTAGCTCACATAACCGTGTCATTTCAGGCTCCACCCTTTTCCCCCCATATTCCTTGAAACAGATGCCATGGAATCTTATTTGTGTTGGGAAACATAATTGATATTTTTCTAATGCTGAGAATGTGAAGTGATAGCAGGCATAAAAGATGCATTTTGCATGCCATTGTTGAATTCTTTAATCTAAGATAGTGCCCTTTTTATTTTACTGCTGGCATTCAATGTTTCTATGTGCACTTGAGCATGCTCTTAGCTACCATGATTTTTTATGGGGCACGTTGAGGTTCAGAGCAAGCTATATAAAAAAGAAAACCCTAAAGTACCTAGCTTGAAGGAAAAACAAGAGCACATGGACAAGCTGGTGAGAGAGGTCACGCGTATGCATTACCTAGGTTTGTAGTTAGTCATAGGTTTAATTGGTTTTTGTTTTAATTACAGGATTAATTAGCGGTAAAGTCAGCACTGTTTAGGTTTTGTGGTGTATTTTTTTAGTCTTGGGATCGGATCTGCTCTTCTTGAGGATAAGACGCTTATTTGAGCTTCGTGACTCGCATGATTTCTTCAGAGCTCAAATCATCCAAGTTTTTTCCCTTGAAATCTTAGGTCTTCTAAACCCCAAAATCTTATATTGATCAAAGATAAAACTTTTGTATAAGCTAATAAATATTCTTCATTTATTTTCTCTCTTTTTACCCTACCATTTCTCAAATCCAAACCAAACCAAATATTTTAAAAGTAATTTTTATTCTATGTAGTGATGATCCAATTCAATATATAATGCTAATAGGACTCCTTTACTCTCATCAGCTGCAAACAATAATCTCATAGCTGTCTAACCACTGATTATAAATTGCACGATGTTAATCTTTGGCAAGATAAAAAAAATAATCTGAGCAGGCTATACATTTGATTATAAGAAAAAGGAAAAAAAAAACTGAGATTTTTTATAATGAATTGTGCTAGAGAGGGATGTGGCCCCACCAAATCATCTTTCAATTTCATGTGTGACTCCCAAAGCCTGAAGGCATGTTTCCTTCTCCTCCATGTAGCAGGTAAACAACAACCTGGATCCCACCAGATTATTAGATATTATCAGAAACAGTGGCATTACTAGGTACCAAGTCCTGATCAGATGTGGAAAGAAAAGTTAAGTATGCCAAAGACAGGCTGCCCCATTCTTGCTTTGTTCTTACCTCCCAGTTTCCTGGTCATGTTCTTGTGAATAAGAAGATTGCCACGTAGCCCCCCTCCCATACTTGTTAAATTGGTGGTTTTGGCTTGGTCAACACCAGTAATCTTAAAATGTTCCAATTTGGTCCTTGCGTTCAGAATTATTTCATAATGATTTTGCATTCGATACCCAATACTTGACGTATTTCTTTCCACCATTTCCTTGCGTCGATTGGTTTTCAAGTTTGCCTTGATATTTATATACCTAGAAGGACGTGCTACACAATTTTAGATTTCCAATAATTTTCTAATTATTTTTCTTTTAAAAAATAGGCCAATGAGGTTTTTAACCCAGATCAAATTATTACAAGTCAACTCAGAATTTTTATATAGTTAATTCTCCCTTTTATTTTCTTGTGAAATCAAGTTCTGGTTCAACTTGTTGAATTAGTCTAGGTTTAACAACTATGGTAAGAACTTCAGGGTTATCATTGTTATATAGCACAAAGTATGTTAGGTCATGAATTCAAGCAAAATAATGATGATAATGATAATAAAATAAAGAACTTGGTATTTAATTAATTTAACTGCAGGAGGTTCTCACACGTCATTCACCGTGTTTTTTTTTTTTGTGAGAAATAATTATCTCACTTTGATTTGGATCATTGGCAAATGAAAGGCAAGCTCAGATACCCCTACCTAATTTCTGAACTTTAATATTGGGAAAATCTGATCTCCTCTGATGGGCAACTCAAGATCACACAACACTAATTCTTATATTGTATTCTTGTCAGACAGCAAGAGAACACCTCCAACACTGTGACAGTTCAGAGTTCAGACTATTGATTAAAGCAGCTAACAGTGCATTATCTACAAAGACGACATGTGGGATTTGTTTAAGACAATAATCATGGAATTAATTGGTAGTTACCAAAGCATGATGTGATTGAGCTGGCAATGATGTCCCTAACCCATGTGATTCCATTGCCTTTATTTCACTAGTCAACGTATTAGATATTTGGGTTGGCTGATGGCCATCGCTTTAGACTTAAGCAAATCACCATATTGGTCATTGCCAGTGCTTAATGCCTAACCAATTATTATTAGATCTGAGCATTAACCCTTTTAAGTTTTAAGTATGATGCTGGAAAGGTGAATGAGCAAATAAAATAGTCTCATCATTACACACACTCCTTACTAATTTTTATAAGATTCACAAATATAAGCAGAGACCACCTAGAACTGGAATTAAAAGAGGTTTATAACTAAGTCTTTGAACAATCCTAGCAACAGGGAGTTTCCTAGTATAGAGAAATCTGCATGTAAATCAGTAACACAGCAATTCCCACCTGGCTGTGACATTAATGGTTTTGAGAGTAATCAAAGCTAAGAGGTTGCTGACAGAATGGAGCCTGCAAAAAAAAAAAAAAATAGTAATTTAGCGAGCCAAATATTTTGGCTGCGAGTAAGTGATTCATGGGGTCACTTGCCCCACACAATAGCTTGTAGACTTTTCTTCCCCTTTTTTTTAATAAAATAAATATGGTCAAATTTGAGGTTCTACCCCTGCCCCACCACCCTAAGGACGAAAATAAGGGTAGAAACAAATAACAGAAATTCTAAAAATAAATATTCAAATTCAAGATTGTAAATAATAAATTATAGCCCTACCTGGAAAGTAGCATGTCTAAATTGATCGTATGAATGTGCATACATCATTGCAGTGCTTGGCCATTGAACATATGCAGCATCCCTTGAAGTCTGATTTGATCCCATTGCACAGAAGGGGCTCATAGCTGGGTTTGCAGCGGGGTGGTAGCCAAGGGAGGCTTGTGTCCTTGGCATCTGACCCAGCTGAGGAAAATTGGGATCATACTGCATATAAGGAAGTGGAATCTTCTGCATATTGAATGGTGTCAAGCTAAAGCTCTGATTAGCTGGAAGGCTCCTAACATACCTGCACAACGTTCAAAAGCAATTTAGTTTGAATAATAAAAAGCAACCTTCCGTAAAATAGAAAATGCAATTGAGGTAACAAGAGATTCAATTGTTTCAAAAATAATTTTAAGAATTGAAATTTTTTTGAGAATCAATCTATGTCCGATCTCATTTTGGAGGAAGTCTTGTTCTCCATGTGTGATTGTTACAATTTGTTTATTGACAATTTTTCTACACGGCAAATAGGGAGACCAGCTAAGAATGCATCAAGGCCTCAAATCATCACAAGCTAGCAATCAGCCCACAAATATAATGAAATATTCCTTACCTTTCATAACTCCGATCATAATCTGGATCAGTGCGATCCTTCTCCCTATCTCTGAAAATGGCAACTCGAGATGACATACCATCCTTTACGAAGACATTTTTTTCTGGATCAACTACAGAGATCCTGCACTCCTCATTCTCATCCTTGCTTGAACTTAAATTTTTGCTATCTGTAGGGAGCTGGGGCACAGTATCATCTGCAGTGGGGCTGCTAGGGCTACTGAAGATGCGAGCTCGTGCCCTATCATACTCCTCCTTCCTCTCTTCCACACTTCTCACAGGACTCCGTTTGATCCCGAACCCGTTAGGGTCATTTATGGACCCTTTGTTAGGCCGAGGTCTAATTGCAAGCTTAATCATCTCAGGTGAATCACTTCCCGACTGTTTAGCAGGAATTTCAGATAGGCGAACCGCGGGATATCTGCATTCAGCTGTTTTTTGCACCAGAATCTTATTTGCCAGACCATCAATGCCATTATCCTGTACCATGGTTATCAGCCCATAGTGTTGAGCAACTCGATGTGCTGCAAGCCTAAGATAGGAGGTAGGGAAATGCTGGAATTCAAATACTTGTTGGTCAGGGTTTTGCAAAAACCTCTGGATATCAAGTTCCATCCGCAAAACTGATCCAGAAAATTGAGAAACAAAATAAATCTTAGAAGTCCATAAAGAATAACAGAAAAGAAAAGAGAACACCATAATAGTTTTCATAGGAAGAAAAGGAAAATAACTACAAAATACTAAAAAGCAAAATCCGACTACCACCAAGGCCCCTAGAAATAAGACTACAAATTAACCAATAAACTACATTAACTTCATAGAAAAGCAGACATTTCAGCTAGAACAAAAGTAAGCCAAAAGGCAAACTATATTGAATTCATTTGGCCTCAATCTATAGTTTTGTTTTGATGCAGCTTGATAACAGATAAAACAGTTGAATTAGAAAACCAAAATGCATGTGCCAATATGCTCATGGGTGCAAAAGACCATGCCCTATTCAAAACTTAAAAACAAGATAACTATTCAAAAGTACGCTTAGAGAGGAGAGAAAAAAACTCTTCTATCCATAAAAAAAACAACTGTCATTGAATTGAATTCTGTACTTGACAAACACAATTAAACTATATATCCAACAATCCAAATCCTAAGAAAATTGCAAGGGTTTGAAGAAAAAGCTCAGGGAAGAATACAGGCTTTTTTCCTCAACCCCCGCTCTCTTATCAATTGGAATATCAGAAGGGAGATTTGATGCCTAGAACTTTCGAGTACAATGATAGCCCTAACATCATCTAGCATTTTAGGTTTTCATACTAATGCATTGCTCCTGTAGTTCTTGTCAGTGTCTTGATTTGAAAGGTTGCCATGGTTGGACATCCAACAGACATATATGCACTCAACACAAATGTCTGTGTCTGTGTACAAAGGGTCATAACCCTGAATCTATCTTGTTTGAAACCCTGTTGCCGCTATCTTAGTTGATTTTGCAGTGTTCTCATTTTTTCCCTTGAGAGTTGGATCCTGGAGCACCTCTGCGGGCCATTGAAATATAGGAGTGCCCTTCATTCTATGACAGTTCTCTGCTTTACCAGTGTCTAACCACGACCAGTCGTGGAACTACATTGAGGCTAAGGGAGGCCCCCCACCCCCAACCAAAAAACAGTTGGGAATTACCATTTTATTCCTAACAATTCTGAAAATTTTAAGGCTTGGGCTATTTCATATTCAAATTGGCCTTAGTACTATTCTAAATTAGCACCCCACTCGTGAAATTCTAGTTCCACCCCTATTTCCAGGACCAAAACTGTGTTACACAGCAGCAACATCCACTTTTACTTAATAATCCTAAACAATTAAAACTGTCTTTCTTCAAATAGAATAAAATACTCTCTTCTAGCCCAACTACAAAGGGCATTCTCAACAGCACCTAATTTGTTAAACATAACAGGCACATGAGATTTAAGAGAGTAAACAGAAAGTAAGTTTGAATTCTATTTAATAATGTGATATCAGAGCCCCGATTCTGTCAAGGTCCAATGTGGATATCTTTAATCCAATCACTTTGCCTCGCATTGGAAACATAAAAAAAAATCCATAACACAACTTAATCCTAATCAAGGCAACGCATCCACTTCTAAAAATACACCAGGTTTACATAAGAGCAGGCACGTCCAGTGCTCCAAGGCCTCGGACTTTATTAGAGTCACAAGGTCAGACAACAAGGGGGATGTTAGTTGAAATACCATAACTCATGTCATTTATCAGAAATACAGGCATTTAGTTAGTGGCAATAACAATGCCTTGATAACAGAGTAGTCATTTCCATATCTAAAATAAGACTCTGCATCTGTAATATAAATATTGCACCAAAGCCCTGTAGGATGCAGTAGTGAACTACAATAATAATCAAATCGCACTTAAATCCAGAAGACTAAGAAATCAACACCTGATCTATTCTACATTCAGCAGCAAACTATTCCCTTCTACAACATCACTTACCCCAAGTAAGTGAAAAGCAAATCTTATTAGGGGCATTAAGACACTCCGGTCAGTACCTAATTCATTATAAATAACACACCTATCGTCACTAATTAGAAAACTATTAAAGAAGTCGGAACCGAATTTAAGCCACATTCAGCACCAATCCATTCCCTTCAGCAGCACTTGCCAAAAAGAAATTATCACATCAAGACACTTAGGTTAGTAGCTGACAGGATTAGAGATAGCTAAGCTAAAGTTATAATTTTTGTTCATGTCACATTATACTTTCCTTAGCAACAAAACAAATCTATAATTCTCAATTATTTAGCAACAAAACAAACCTATAATTCCCAAAACTTAAAACGCAGATCTAATCTGTCTAAAAGCTCCTAGATAAACCAATTTCCAAATCAACCAAACCTCAATTCCCAAAGTTAAAGACAAAATCACAAACCCTAAAAAATCCATAAAAACACAAAATTCACCAAACACATCAACAAAATCCCAGAAAGAAAAATGGCCAAGCAGATCCAAATAAGCTAAAAACTGAAATTTTGAGCAAAACCAACAAAAACCCTAAAAATAGAATCAAAGAACTAACTGGTGAGACGGTGACGTGGGTTCTGTAGAGCCTCAACTAAGAAAGGATCCATCATTGACTCCTTCTCATTAATGGCTGCCACTGCTTGTGGTGTTGTTGACTCCATGATGACGATAATAATAATATATCACCACTCTCTTTGATTCTCTCTCTAAAAACTCCTTTTTCCAAGCCTCTTCTTCTCTTGCTTCTTCTTCCCTGTGTGTATAGAGAGGAAGGGAGGGGAAGGGAGAAGTCAAAGAAGGGGTAGAGGTGTGTGTTAGAAAACAAAGGGTTTCATTGCTTGATTTTAGAGAGAGAGATAAGCCAACCCTTTGTTTTGTTTTATCTCTCTCTGTTTTCTAACCAAAGAGGAAGAAACAGGATGGCTTTGTGTTAGATTTTATAGTGGTGTATTTATTTATTACTATATACTTTTTTTATTATTATTATTTTAAAAAAATCCAATATTATTTATTTTATTTCATTTATCTTTTTGTATTTTTTATGTTTTCTTATATTATTTTGTGGAAAAAAAGGAAAAAAAATCAAAGTCTTAAGCCTTAAGTTATAATGCAGAATTTGTTGCTGTGATTGTTATTGACTTTTAAAGTCTTTTTAATTTAAAATTTTTAATTTTTAAAATTTATTTTTAATATCAATATATTAAAATAATTTATATATATATATATAAATTCAGATTTTTTTCAAACAATATTCAAACGCGTTTGAATCACTATTAAAATCTTGAGTGTTATGTTGTGGTTTTTGGCCATTATAAATGGAAATCAATGGGTAAAAAGAGTGTTTGGGGTGTAATAATAGTTATTTTTAAAAAATTAATTTGTATACTTATAATATCACAACAATTTAAAATTATAAAAAAAAAAATTAACAAAAAGTAAATTGTACAGCTCAGCCGACACACCCAAGAGTCACAATCCACGAGGCATGAAGATATCTTGCTCCTTCGGTTGTATTGGATGCTCACTTGATTTTTTATTTTTTATTTTTTATTTTTTATTTTTTTTCCTTTGTAGGTGTGGTTTGCTTACAAAATTGTATAGCGGGACTAGTTGATAAAAGAGACCGAGATGGGCCAAGTTGCTTAATGGGCTTAAGGCCATGAAAAATACATAGATCAGGCCCAATCCCTTACAAATATTGCTTGCAAACATCTGTCTGTCAGGTGTGTTCTTGCATGCGTAATTTTTTGTGTTGTCTTTTCTTGCACCGCAAGTTATACTAATCTTCCTCTCTTTCGTCACAAGGCTAGTAGGAGAGGTAGGAGTTGCCACGCCTTTGGAAATACAAAACCCCCCGATGCGAGATGGCTATTGTTTAATTCTAGATTTTGTTTCTTACCTTGCAATGCAAGTTTCCTAAATACATTTTGGTTCATTCCAAGATAGATGACGGTATAGATTCCTAAATTGGCTTGATTATTGTCTTCATTTTCAAGAGGAGCGGCAAGGTGGGATGGGAACATGCTTTGCCCCCTTTAAGAACAAAGTGACGAGGCAAAATAACATTTATAGAAGATTATGCTTTTCGTTGCAGCTGATGTAGATAGATGCGTGTTGATGGAGGTAATCGACAAGTTGGTAAATGTGTAGAATAATTCTGATTGCATCACTCAATACTTACCATTTCGATTTCAAGAAACAAAGAAGGTAATCCCAAGTTGACTCATAAAACCATACGATATATGATTTTACAAGTTAATATATACTTGCCGTGATAACTCAATTTAGAAACATGAAAATTAACAAAATGAGACAAAAATCAATAAACTCGATAAAATATCATTAAACTAGTTATTTTATTACCGATTTTAGGTTTTTATTGTAAATATATACCAGTCGTCCATTGTGGACAATGATTGTTATGGGTGGTGGAGGGGTCATCATCAAGAGTGGGAGATGAAATCATTGTCGTTGAGATTGCTGGCATGAAGAATAGAAAATATAGTAGGTTTCGCGGGTTGGTTTTGGTGGTTGGATTTTCTGGTTGTTTTGATTGGCTATTTAAAGAGAAGAGGAAGGAGGCTTCAGTGGTGGCTGTTGGTTGAGCAGAGGTGGTGGCGACTTGGGCAGTTATGGTTGATCTGGACAATGGTGGTGGTTGCCTGGCTGGGAGACTGAATGGCTGATGTGATGAGAGAAAGAGGTTGTGCTGCGGTGAGAGAGCCCACAACAGATGCTAAATATTTCCAAAAGGTTTCATTGACTGTAAAGTCAAACTCCTCCACTTAATTATTGACCAAAACACACACACA
>Ga0325401_1001199_pt1 | contig 21426 bp, 16 predicted proteins | sample PopdelMetagenome_FD_205666 | JGI IMG/M metagenome (GOLD analysis project Ga0325401, IMG submission 205666) | Populus deltoides microbial communities from Bellville, Georgia, United States - Xylem-PdKOR-R2 | ecosystem: Host-associated > Plants > Phyllosphere > Stem > Wood/Secondary xylem | place... | reverse complement strand
AAAGATCATAAAACCCTTGCTCCCACTTGATTTAATTTCTTTGATTTGAGGATACACATGTAATTTTATTGTGTATAAAAAAACAAAAAACACCAAAATACTCCTACTTGGAACTCATTATTTTTTTTACACCTGAATAGATTTTGGTTATTTTACTGTTCATAAATATATTGAATCGATCAAAATACTCCTAAACAAATCTATTATGCCCAATAAACCGTATAAAAAGATAAAAATACTCCTAGTTTAAATGCAAGCAAATTTTTATGTGAATAATAAAAAAATCACCAAACTTTAATGGTGAATAGAAAATGTGAGGGGTAACGGACTAATGGTGAATCACCTAGTAGTTTTAGTATATTTACTAGTTAGATGACTCGCGCGATGCAGCGGATCAATTTTTTTTTGCATAAAAAATATCAAAAAAAGCTAAGATTTAAAAGTGTTAGGTCTTTCTGCAAAACTATACCCAAGAGTCTTGGGTTTGGCTGCAACGTCTGACCCAAGAGTAATATTAATAATAACATTAAACTTGCATGACCTAAGTTTAAGTGGGTTTGACTGCAATACCATACCCAATAACCTTGGATGTGGGTCTGGCTGCAAGGTTGTATCATAAAAGTGTGATAATTAAATAGATTAGGTAAAAAGAAAAAAACATAGAAAAAAAACCAATATAAAGAAAATAACTAATGAAGAAAAAGAAAAAAAATTGAATTAACTAGGTTAACTCTTCAAACCAAGTTAACCCGTCAAACATTGGATTTGTGTCGTGAAAGTTTGATAACTAAATAAAAAAAATTTAACGGGTTACCCCAGAATTAACTGGGCTGACGCGTCAAACCCGACATCCGTGTCATAAAAGTCAGATAATTAAATAGAAAAAATTTAATATTAAGAAAGTAAATTGAAAATAATAATTAAAAAAGAAAAAAAAAGAAAAAAAGCAAGAAAAAAACTAAAGAATCAGTTTTTTCATTGCGAACTGCACTGTGTAGTCCACAATAAAATGCTTAAAAAGGAAAAGAAAAGGGGAAAAAACAAAGGCATACCCATGGGTTAATTTTTTTTTCTTGCATTAAAAATATAAAAAGGCTAAGATCTAAGAGTGTTAGGTCTTTCTGCAAAGATATACCCAAAAGCCTTGGGTCTAATTGCAACGCTTGACCCAAGAATAATATTTATAATATTAATAATAATATTAAACTTACATGACTCAAGTTTAAGTGAGTCTGACTGCAACACCAGATTTAAGAGCCTTGTATGTGGATCTGGTTGCAAGATCGTGTCATAAAAGTATGATAATTAAATAGATTAATTAAAAAGAAAAAAATAAAGAAAAAAACCAACATGAAGAAAAAAATTAATGAAGAAAAAGAAAAAAAATCTGAATTAACTGTGTTAACCCATCAAACTTGGGATTCATGTTATGAAAGTTTGATAACTAAATAAAAAAAAGTTGATGGGTTAACCAATAATTAACTTAGTTAACCCGTGAAACTAGGTTAACCAGTCAAACCCGGGATATGTCTCATGAAAGTTTGATAATTAAATAGAAAGAAATTTAACATTAACAAACTAAATTAAACAAAAAAATTAATTAAAAAGAAAAAAAACTTCAGGTTACCCTGTCGAACCAGGTTAACTCGTTAAACCTGGGATTCATGTTATAAAAATCTGATAACTAAATAAAAAAATTTAACATTAACAAAATAAAAAAAAAACAAAAAAATGGACGGGTTAATCCAGAATTAACTGGGTTAACCCGTGAAACAAAGTTAACCCGTGAAACCTCATATATGTGTCATGAAAGTCTGATAACTAAATAGAAAGAAATTTAACATTAACAAACTAAAGTAAACGAAAAAAATTAATTAAAAAGAAAAAAAAAATCTGGGTTAACTCGTGAAACCAAGTTAACCTGTTAAACCCGGGATTAATGTCATAAAAGTCTGATAACTAAATTTAAAAAATATTAACATTAACAAATTTAAACAAAAAAAAATTTATTAAAAGAAAAAAATAAATAAAGAAAAAAAGCTAAAAGCATAAAAAAATGAAAAAAATAGCTTTAAAAAAAGCTTAAAAAACGAAAAATAATATAAAAAACAGTTTAGTTTTTCATTATAGATTGTCAGAGTGAAAGGCTAAGTAATTTTAATATATTTTTAATTAAATAAAAAAATAAATTAGAAGGAGAGATACATGTGGACCCTCTCCTTACCAATAGCCACAGGAGCGAAAAGCAAACTGTCTCCAGAAAATATCAGACACATCACAGGCATGTGGGTCTTCTGCCCCGATAACTGACACGCACTTCCTTACGTGTCTTAACTTGTTAGCCCCCCACCCTCTCTCTCTCTCGCTTCCATCCCTACCCCTGTCACCATCCCCTTCTTTCCATTCTCTCTTGCTTTATTTAGAACCAATTAAGAAAAAAAAAGAGAAAAGAAACAAACACAAAAAAGCAAATTCATAATTATTATTAGTTGTATAAGTGATACCCGCCACTCAACTCACCAGCCATTCATTAATCCCCACGTAGCACTTTATTTATCGCCGGCCACCCCACTTCGCCGCAAAATTACGTCAGCCTAACCACACTTTGTTGTCAACATGACATAACATATATATGCGAGAAGGAGTGTTTAAATGTATTAGGTAAGTCCTTGGGAGTGTTGGGCGTGCGTACGTTAAAGTGACAAGGGTGCGTATTTTATGAATATAGCGACGTTAACGGGTTGACTGTAGTAACGTTCAAAGAAGGAGGAAAAAATGAAATAAAAGGAAGAGTCTTTTAATAGATTAAATTTTTTTATTCTCTTAGGGGTGTGTCTCTTTTGGGTTTTGATTGCTTTTAGGGAATGGATGGCGGTGATGTTGATTCCTGATACTAACTAGTATTAAGGACAGTGAACTAGTGTTATATTTTCTGGGTTTAATTTCTTGGACCTGCTGGAATTCAATTGCTTGAGAGATTTTGGTAGGAAGAACCAAGTTACACGCAGATAGAGGAAAGGAAGCAAACTTCGTTAATTTATTTTACTGTTTTTATTTCCCCTCACGGGGGAGACTTTTAATTTCTTTTTTGCTAGCCAGGAAAGTTGAGACTTTTCGCGCCATTTTTGCAAATTAATGACCCTTTGAAGCATGATGTAAAGAGGTAAGTAAAGGCTGATGACTGACTTAATTAGTATTAGCTAGATCTGTTTTTGTTTAAAATTATGTTCGGACTAATTGGAAGCTGAAGTTACACAGTATTGGTAGTGTATAAAAAGCAGCACACTTGCTATGCTTTTCTGTGTTTGATGGTCGTTTCTGAGTTTGTGTGTTGGGCTAGACAAGGGGTTCTTTCTTTTGGATGTTCTCTTTATTGTTCAAGCAATGGTTTGTGTGTTTGATGCTATATTTAAGAAAATCCTGATTGATTAAGATTGAGTCTAATTCACCAGCGATTCTGTTTTTAATTTTTCTTGTTTTGCATGGTTTGCTTTGAGCGATTGAATTTTGTGGAAAAAATAATGATCTCCTGAAGCCTAACTTCAAAAAGGATAAACTTGAGATGGATTTAGGCTATAATGTTCGTTGACCTTCCTGTTGCATGAAACTAAATAGGTTTCTGGAGGCAATTGCCACGTAATTTATAGCTGATCTTGGACTATTTGTCCTATGTCAATCTTGCCGATACTATATTTATTAGTAGTTCATAGTCCATATTCCAGTTATTTTAAGAAAAACAAGTCTTGAAGCTTTTTGAAAAGATTTATTCTGATTTGAGGTTCCACACTGAATGGTCTTCGATTCACTGTCAGTCTATAGCATGTCTTCACATGGTAAAGAGGTTTCTAGAATCAAAACCAGTGAAAAAACTGTAGAAAATGTTAATTAGCAAGCCAAAGTTATCTTAAGCAAGACATGAGGTCATCGTTGCTGATTTAGCTCAATATACTAGGAGGAATCTCTAACATGGGAGTGCTGTGAGAGAATCAATGTTGCATGTTACTCCGAAAAATTTGTCTGTCTACTCTCTCCCATGTTCCTACTTCCTCTGGCAAAGTAAATATGATATGGCTCATTGTTTCATGTCCACAACAAGGCTGCCTTACTTCCCCCTAATTTTTGTCTTCCTTGTTGATGTTGCTAATGCTGCCACTCTTAATCAACAATTTTTTCAAGTGTTTAGTTTTTGCCTGCTTGAATGAACAGGAATAACTGACATTGCCATGTCAGTGGAGGGTGTCTGAGCATTATAGTTTAACCTTTGTGAGTGTTTGATCTCTTAGCTTTGTGAGTCTACCTGGTCTGAATGACTAAGAGTTACAGGTTTTCTTTTGTATGTTTGTCACCTGGATGGCACAACAATTCATGAAAACTTGGCAGGAGTTTTTTGAAATGTCAATTATAAGTAGATATCCTTTTGAGCACTGTCCATGGATGAGCATCAGTTTGACCACAATTCTCTTTCCCTTTTTGTTTCTATTCTATTGATTTCTTTGCTTAAGAATGGCAAGCTTCATGCAATTTTATTACTGCACTGTTGTCATGCTGCAGCTTATTAAATGTGCCTGTTTTCTGATTTGTTTTTCTGTTTTATGTTCCATTTTTTTAGAGCATGGGCTCTACATCAACTCAAATTGCTGCAATGAGAGGAATGGGTTTTTATGAGCCCTTTAACCAGATTAGCTCATGGGGACACGCATATAGAGATGATGGTAGCCTAAACATTGGTCCATCCACAATTGTACAGGTGGATGCTGGGCTAGACAACAAGGTAATGATTAATGATATTTTCCTTCTAGTTAGTGAATGTCAGAGTTACCTCTGCTTACCAGGTGGCCTGACCTTTCTGACTGACTTTGTCTAGACTGAACATGTTTCACATGAATCAATGGAACCATCCAGAAGTGATCAAGAAGCGCACAAACCTGCTGATAAGGTCATGATACTCCCTCCTGCTCTCCCGATTAATTAAAAACATATCAGCTATTAATCTTCAATTTCTTATGAACTTATATTAACTTTCATGAAGATCTTGTAAATTTTGAACCCTCTGAAAACTGAATGAAAAATCTGCTTCAATAAAATCCACAAATGGAAATCTGTCGTGTCTCTCACATGAAGAATATGGTATCAAGAATAATGAGTTTGTAAATGTTTGAGTTATAAGCGACATTGCTTAAACATGATTAAACTCAATGGAAGTGCCTGTTCTATTTCTCTTTTTTGAAAAAGTGAAAAACCAACGAATAGTTGACTAAAAGACACTTGAAATTTGCACAAATCGAACTGCAGATACAAAGACGTTTGGCACAAAATCGTGAAGCTGCTCGCAAAAGTCGCATGCGGAAAAAGGTATAATTTAATGCATTCTTATACAAGTATATGCTGATGGAGGTGTTTTGAGATTGTAGTGCAGAAGTTTTATATTTCAAAATTGTTTCCTAGGCCTATGTTCAACAATTAGAATCCAGCCGTTTGAAGTTGGCCCAGTTGGAGCAGGAACTTGAAAGAGCTAGGCACCAGGTGAGACGAGAATTCTATTCTCTCTATTATGTTTCACCATTTATTTAGATGCATTTCCCTAATTATCAGGCACTGATTAAAATAATAGCCAGGATTGCCTGGAACAGCAAACTGTCTCCTCTAACCGCTCTGTGAATGCCTTACTGCAGGGTGCTTACATAGGAGGCAGTGCATCAGATTCTAGTCATTTGGGATTTTCAGGAACAGGAAATCCAGGTTCTTTTTATTTATGTGCTTGTAGGTTAACTTGATGATACTTGTATGGCATGGAAAATCATAGTAACTCTTGACATAGGCAAAAGCACCCATGAAGGAATTTTGAAGACAACAGTATACTTCTAGGACTATATGCAGAAACTGACCTGCCTTGATGGCTTTTCTCTTATAGAGATCCATCTGAAAACATGGGTTCCATATGCCTCTCCTCATTTTTTCTTGCTGGATACAGATCAGAAGGATGCTCAAAAAGTATTTGTTAACTGTTCTGTGCTACAGCTCATGTTTGTAAAGCATCATGGGTCCTGTTCTCTCGTCTTTTCAGTTTTTACTGCAAAATACTGCTGGATGCATCCATGCAGTTAACAAACTAGACACTAAATACTCCACCTACAATTTCCAAATTTGTTTCCTTAACTTTCCATGTAGATTATTTTTATGTGTATTTAATATCTATTCAAGGAAGCTGGGAAGTTTTGGCCTTTAATTGCCTAATTATCCCTTGAAACTGTTTTGCATACTCATCATTGTGATTGCATTTGTTCCTTTAAGCTCTGATCTGTGCTGTCATCTAATGGTTCTGATTATGAATTCTCAGGAATTGCTGCATTTGAGATGGAATATGGACATTGGGTTGAAGAACAACTCAAACAAGTTTCTGTACTTAGGAATGCATTGCAAGCTCATATAACTGATATTGAGCTCCGGATCCTAGTTGAGAATGGCTTGAATCACTATAACAATCTTTTCCGCATGAAAACAGATGCTGCGAAGGCTGATGTCTTCTATCTGATTTCTGGAAAATGGAGAACATCAGTAGAACGCTTCTTTCTGTGGATCGGAGGATTCCGCCCATCAGAACTTCTAAATGTAAGGCTTAGTTCCGTATAATTTATCATTTGAAAATTGCTTGGGTATTGATGTCCCTGTGTCCCTGATAATACCAGTGGGCTCTGTTCATGATTTTTTCAGTTCTTTTTAACGCTTGACATAAAGCTACCTTTTTAGCATTATATATCCTAACTATAGGATTGTGGCAATTAATAGTAGCATATAAAGAAGACAATGTGCCTCAGCTTGCTTTACGCTTTATTGGTTCCCGTCCCGGAGGAGTTAATCCTATCACAATTCGCCTGACATATCTTTAGAACACATGCATAAACTCTTATTTCACTGTCTTTTTTTTCTTTTTGGTGAATATTTTACTATTGCTATCTTGATTTTATACGTCAAACTTCTAAATCCCCACTGCAGGTTCTCATGTCACAACTTGAGCCTTTGACTGATCAACAGCTCGCGGATGTCTGTAACCTTCGTCAATCTTCTCAGCAAGCTGAAGATGCTCTAACTCAAGGAATTGATAAACTCCAGCAGACTCTGTCTGAAAGTATAGCAGCTGATCTAATGGGTGATGGTGGTTATGGGGATCGGATGGCTGTCGAGCTTGAGGGATTTGTGAACCAGGTAATAATTTCTTAGCAGTCATCTAGTTAGTTATTGTGCACTTGAAAGCTGAATTCACTCATGTTTCACGAATTCTTTCCTCGTGTCATAGCACGCTTAACTATTTTGAACAAAGAAAAACAAAACCAAGTCATAATCATACATAATAAACAAATATCATGGTTGAGAATGTTGAATGATAATATTAATTAATTATGAGCACTCGACAACTTATCCCTTGACTTCATATTTGTAACTGGATCATGATATAGTCTTTCTTAAAACAGGCTGATCACCTTCGGCAACAAACCCTGCAGCACATGTCTCGGATCTTAACAATACGCCAAGCAGCCCGAGGTTTACTTGCATTAGGAGAGTACTTCCACCGACTTCGCACTCTCAGTTCTCTATGGGCTGCTCGTCCTTGTGAACCTGCCTAGTCAGCAGACGTATGACCCTAGAAAACCACTATATCTATATTGATCCCCACCAGCACTTGTGCCTCTGCAGGGGAACGGGTTCTTGTGGCATTTGTAATATGGACAAGTATTCGATCCAGTTATATGTTTTTCCAAAGCAGATGTAAATATGAATCGTAATGATTTGTGTCTGAAGCAGCAAATTTAGGTAATCAAGTTGATACTCGGTGCAGGATGTATATTAAAAGTGTTAGAAAGTTTCATTTGAAATGTAGGCTATGTTTGTACTCCTTGGCTACTTGTGTAGGAATACTACGCGTGCTGTTTAGACAAATTCCTCGCCGTTCTTGAATCGTCAATATCTGTTAAGATTAATATGCTGGCTCAGTGGGCGAAGTAGGTAGGATCATCAAATTTCTTGAACGACCGGCACAAGTGAGAAACTAGAAACCACCCGCGTCTGATTAAAATATACCCCAAATGCCGAAATTGACAGTTGATTTTCTTGATATTGAAAATTGTTCTCCGATCACCATGGACAGAACATTTAGGTGGTGACTAGGATTGTGATTTTGAAAAATTCTAATTTTTTTAGTTTTAAATTATTTCATGTTATTTTATTGTTTTGATATATTGAGGTTAAAAATAAATTTGTAAATAATAATAATATTATTATTTTAATATATTTCTGAACAAAAATTATTTTTATTACATTTTTTGACAGGAAGTAATACATGTATGGTAAGTTTTTTTATTTAGAAATATATTTAAATAATATTTTTTTATTTTTTAAAATTTATTTTTAATATTAACGAGACAGTAAATAATAATTTGAAGTAAAAATAATAATTTTTTTAAAAAAAAATAATTTTAAAATGCAAAATAAATAGGGGAATGCATGACAAAATCATTAATTTGATGGGGTCCAGAATGATGTAAAGTCACACCGTGAGCCGGAGTAGAAGAATCCACAAAACTCGCTGGGCTTTTTTTAAAAAACCATGGCTTAGCGGAATTAAATTTCTCCTTCGTTTCTTATGCTTAGTGCCGGCTGTCTTCAAAATCAAATGGTAGTGTGATAGGGGAACTGTTTCCACACCTAACTGTAAATTACTGTTACTGTAAATTACAACAGTAATTTATTATGATTATTTTTTTGTTATTGTTAATTTTTTTAAAAAATTATTTTTTTTCAATTTTTTTAATTTTTTCTTCATTTATTTTTTTTCAAAATTATTTTTGTTGATTTTACTTTTTAAATATTGACCTGGTTAAAATTTTTGTTTTGTATTTTTTTTTTAAAATACTGTGGATTGCTTCGATGTTTTTCCACATAGTTTTTCTATTTTATTTATTTATTTTTTAAAATTATATTTGTTGATTTCTTTTTAATATGAAGCTGATTGAGAATTTAGTTTTGTATTTTTTTCTTTAAAACATTATTGATTGCTACAGTGTTTCTCCTTATGGTTTTTTTTATGATTTTCTCTGAAATTATCTTTTTTATTTTATTTTTTAATATTGAGTTGGTTAAAAATTACAGTTACAATATGCGAGGAAAGTACTGTAACTTTCCTCAAAAATTACTGTTGATTGCTACAATGTTTTTTCCCACGTGGTTTTTTTTCTGTTTAAAATTATCTTGATCAATTTTATTTTTTAAATATTAAGCTGGTTAAGAATTGTAATTACAAGTAAATACAAGTTTTTCCTCACAAAACACAATGGATTGATACAGTTTTTCCTCATATGATTTTTTCCAGTTTCTTTTGTGTTTTCTTTTATTGTAATATTTTTTTCCTAAGTTATCTTCGTCGATTTTATTTTTTTTAATATTGAGTTGGTTAAAATTTAACATTGCAATAAAGTTTAATTATGTGGAGAAAGCATTGTAGCTTTGCTGATAAAACATTGTAGATTGCTACAGTGTCTCTCTGCATGGTTTTTTTTTGTTATATATTTTTTTAAATTATCTTTTTTAATTTTATTTTTTTAATATTGAGTTGTTTGTGAATTACAATTACAAGTTATTACAAATAAAGCTAAATCATGTGGGGAAGACCTATAGCTTTTATCATAAAACACTGTAAATTGCTAAAGTGTTTCCAACATGATTTTTTTTCCTTTTTTTGGTGTTTGTTTTGTTTTGTTTTCTAAAATTATCTATGTCAATTTTTTTTTAATAATTAGATGATTAAGAATTTAGCTTTGTTATTTTTTTCTTTAAAAAACTTGAATTGTTGCAGTGTTTTTTCATGTGATTTTTTTATGATTTTTTTCAAAATTATCTTTGTCGATTTTTTTTTGAATATTGAGTTGGTTAATAATTATAATTACAATAAATTTAAATCATATGAGGAAAGCGTTGTAATTTTTCTCACAAAACACTGTGGATTGCTACAATATTTCTCTAAATGGTTTTTTAGTTTATTTTATTGGGAAAAACGCTATAGTTTTCCTCACAAAACATTGTCAATTGCTACAACGTTTTTTCTCATGGGTTTTTTTTCCTTCCAAAACTATATTTTTTGGTTTTTTTTTTAATATTAAGTTGGTAAAGAATTTTAGCTTTGTATTTTTTTGCTTTTTATTAACTGAAAAGCTAAATCATGTGGCGAAATCACTGTATCTTTCCTTACAAAACACTATAGATTGCTATATAAATCATTTTGTTCAGTCTCTAAGTTTTTGATCACCAACACAACTTTTTTTTTCCGTCATGAAATATTTGCTCCATCATACCTTTAATTTCTATTATTTATTTAGCGCTAGTTCACAATTATAACACTATCAAGTGCATTTGTTTTATAAGCTCGCAGCAGCGCGCGAGAATGGTATCTCGTTGTAATCTCAAAGAAAATGTATGTTTTCGATTATATTCATGGATTGATTTCTTATTAAAAACAATAAAAAAGTGTGGCTAAATCGTTATACCCACATTCACATAATATTATTAATTAGTTTTTATTTCTTGATTTTTTTTAGTTTTTATTTTTTTAATTTTCACCCTTCAAAGACCCAATATTTTTTTTTCAATATCATCCTTTAATATTAGATGGTACTGAGAATTATACTTTATAATATTTTTTATTATTTTTTTCTGTTATGTTATATATCGATCTCATGGATTTAGTTTTTTTTTCTCAATTTCAACATTTAACATTGAATATGCTCGAAATGAAGTTTTGTAATTTTTTTTTCTTTTATGAAGTTATCACAATCTCATACGTAAATTTAATAGGTTATCCTAAATTAAACTGGATAGTTTTTTTAGGTCTTTTTTATTTTATCTTTCAATATTGGGTTGGTTGGAAATTAAGCTTCATGATTTTTTTGACTTGATTTCTAAGTTGACTCAGGTAGTTTCTTTGTCATTTTTTAATTTAACATTTTATTTTCAATTTCATCCTTTAATATTGGGTTGATTAGGAATTTGTTTTTATAATTTATTTTGATTTGCTTTCTATAGGTTTATCATGGTCTCATGACACAGTTGTAAATTTGACAGGTTAACCCGAGTCAATCCAACATGTTATTATCTCAATATTTAAAAAATAAATATCATTCAATATGTCTTCGTCTCAATATTTAAAAGATATATTGTCCAATATGCATCAATTTTTTTTAAGTTCATTAGTAATTTCTTTTATTATAAAATATGTTAGCAACGCTTCAATATTTTTTATATTAAAAATAAATTGATCCTACTTGCAACACATCACAGGTCAATAATCCAGTAACAACTGAGTTATGGAAATGTGGTGGGGCTATGGGATTTGTACTTCTTGTTATAAAAAACACCAAATGACATGGGGGAAATATTGTTCCCCACACCACTATTCACCTTTCACAATTCATCATGAATTGCCATGATGAATTATTTTTCACTTTGATGATCAAAGTTTTTTCCCCATTGATTGAGGCATTTTGTGGCTAAATTGATGTCTAATCAACTCTAATTTGTTGAAAAACAACAAAATTGAAAGATAAGAGATAAAAGTGGAAAAGGTGGCAAAACTTGGTGACACCTTCAAAGTTTGTGTGAAAAAAAAGCCTTTATACTTTCCAATTTGTTTATTTTTTGGTCTTTTTGGTTTTAGAGATTTTAATTTTGATCAAGAACTTCATTTTTTTTATTTTTAGTTTCTCGTTTGAAAGAGAAGAGAGAATTGTTGGATTCCAATATTGGTAGAGAGAGAAAGTCTAGGTTGGCATCGATTTAGGCTATGAAAAAAGTCATATTGGTGTTAATGAGTTTTATTTGATGAGGGGAGTCTTATCTGGGTGTTTTTTTATCCTTACCATTGTTTGAAAATAATAGATTTGAACTCAAGAATTTTTTTTTATTTCGAGTTGATTTTAGATTTTTGAGTTATCTGAGGCTATTGATAGATTTGTCAATGTGTATAAAATATTTTGGGTTAAAAAAAGAGTTTTTTCAAGAAAAAAAAACTCATGGTTTGAATTTCTAGTAACCTTTTAGTCGTTTTGGGCCAACAAGTGATATGTTACTTGATTTTTTTTTTCAAAAACATAATGGGTGAACGACAAGTTATCCACTCATTGAAGAAAATAAACTCAGCCCAAACATGTGGGTCTGGGATGGAAAGCCCACTCACCTAACTTTTTTTAAGCCTAGATGCATTGAGTCATTTAGGTCAAGCCTACACGCCTGAGTTTTATTTTAGGTCAGTTACTTTTTTAGCTTCTTTTTTTTTTTTCCTTCCAATTTCATTTTTCAATTTTTTTATTGGATGTTTTTATTGGCTTTTCTTTATGTTTTTTTATATATATGATTTTTCAATAAAATGTTATTTAATTTTTATGTAGTGTATTCAAGTTTATGAATACCTTTCAATTTTTTCTTTTCTTATTTTAAAAGATTTTTTTTTTCTATTCAACCTTACTTAATTTGTTTTATCTTTTATTTGGTTGAATCACTTTTCTATGGTGTTTTTTTTATCAAATAAAATATTAGTTCAAAGAAAGAATTTTATTAAATACAATGGAGTTTATGATCCATGTTTAAAAATCATATATCTACATCCACTTCTATCTCTCAACTTTTCAATTTATTATTTGATTAACTTTTCTATGCGTGTTTTTTATTATCAAATAAAACATTACTTCCAAGAAATAATTTTATTAAATACAATCGAGTTCTTGGTCTATGTTTCAATATCAAATATCTACATCATTTTCTATCTTTCAACTTTCTAATTTATTCTTTGGTTAAATATTGTATGGTTTTTACTTGGTTTTTCACATAAAATAATAACATTTTTTTAATATATGTAACCTTGCATAATATTTTTTTTTTTCACTTTGATTTTAGTTAATCAATTTCATATGTGTGTCTAATCATTTGGTTAAATAAAAAATAATTATAATAAATAAATTCATTAAATACAACCGATTAAATAACACATGTTGTGAAATCAAATATTTTAATCTACATCTATCTCTTGATTTTTTTTAATTTAATATTTAATTATCTTTAATAGTTTTTTATTTATTCTATTAAATATATGCACAAACCTTTTTATTTATGATTAAGATTTTTTTATATCAAATAATATTTTGAAAAATCTTGTATATTTATCTATTTTTTATTAAAAAAATTATCATGTGAAACTCGAATCAAATCCTTGTAATATGGATTAGAATGGGTTTATTTAAGCTATTAGGCCCACAATACTTGCACATTAAAAAATAAAATAAAAAGGAGGAGGTAAAAGTAAAATGGGTAAATGTCCATTATCCAAGCTGTCACGGGAACATGAAGCTATGGACGTCCGCAAAGGTGGCAGTAAAAGTCAAAAGCAAAAAAAAAAAAAAAAAAAAAAAAAAAAAAAAAAGGGGAAAAAAAAAAAAAAAAAAAAAAAAAAAAAAAAAAAACAAAAAAAAAAAAAAAAAAAAAAAAAAAAAAAAAAAAACAGAAAAAGGGGGGCAAACTACCAGAGAGATTCACTCAGATTCCGTTGGTGAGGTTCCTAATAACAATTCATTTCCTTCACGTCTCCAACAATCAATTATTGAATTCCCCTTTCGAATTGAATTTCTCCCTTTTCATTTCTGTTGATCGAGGTTCGTTAAAATGAGCAGCAGCAGCAGCAGCAGCAGTTTGAGAACGACATGTAGGCCTCACACAGTTTTAACGTCATTCATGTGCAGTAGCAGTAGCAGGCACCAACCTCGATCCAGAATTAGGGTTTCCTTTCGAACCCCCCCTGATTGCAACAACCCTCCTCCCTCTTTCTTCTCTCCTTGGCTTATTCACACCAATAACAACGACCCCTGGTTCCGCGTTAATCACAAGAGAACTATAGTTCGTGCCTGGACCGAGCCTAAATCTCCATACGAAACCCTAGGTATGGTATTTTCCTCTTCTCTATGGCTCTCTTGTTTGGTTGCTGAGAAAATCGATGCAAAAAGGAGAAACTCATGTCAGACGTAATTTATATTTTATGTTTTTCAAGCGCAGAAGTGGAAAGGGATGCTGATGAGGAGGATATAAAGGTTGGTTATAGACGGCTGGCCAAATATTATCATCCAGATGGTGAGTCACCTTACTCTTCTTTATTATTGTAAAATATTAGTTTTGATTTTCCCATATCAATAATATTTTATTTAGTTGAAACTTGCTAGTAGTATTGCTGTTGTTTTGTGGGTGTTCGTCTATTTGTTATTTGGAATTGGAGACCTGAATGTGGACACTTTAATCCCAGGGGTTTCGGCCTTAACAACTGGACCAATGCCTCATGAGAAGAAGAAGTATTGTCGTTATTGTTGAATGGATCTGTATATTAGTTAACTTCTGGTGCTGCTTCTTATATTAAATGGTTGTATTTAGTTTTATGATGAGTTATAGGCAGTTTTTGCAGCATAATTTCTTGTCTCTGCTGTGCTGCTAGAAAATCCATTCGTGTCTCTTTAACTACTCTGTGCTGAAGCTTATCTCTTCATTTTTTCCATGTTAAGTTTATGACGGAAGAGGCACTCTTGAGGAAGGAGAAACTGCTGAAGCTAGATTCATCAAGATTCAAGCTGCATATGAGTTGCTAATGGATGATGAGAAGCGAAGACAATACGATATGGATAATAGAGTCAATCCAATGAAGGTACTGCTTACTGTTATAGCAGTGCCAATGTGGTATTAGTGCCAGGCATATCCCCTTAATGAATTACAATTTCTCTTCTTCCAGGCCTCACAAGCATGGATGGAGTGGCTTATGAAAAAAAGAAAAGCTTTTGATCAACGGGGTGATATGGCGATCATGGCTTGGGCTGAGCAACAGCAGCGTGAGATGAATCTCCGTGTACGCCGTCTTTCTCGTACAAAGGTATTTGAGTAATTCTGTTCTTTCTCATGTGTCTTGCACTGGAGCTCCTTTATCATCATCTATATATTTCTTTATTCAAAATTTTCAATTCATAGGTGAAATTCAATGGATTTAATATTCATATTACAGTCTGTAGTTAGCCATATGAATCATATTGTTCTGGTCGATGAGATCTGATTGAAATATCATTCATAGTACACAATTGATGGAACCTTAGCAAGCTTCAGCAGAACTTATCTTGTACCACTAGCAAGCATCAGTGGAACCTTATCTGTTGGTGTCATTTTCGCTACCACTGTATTTGGTAATCAAAGCTGCAATCAGCAGCTTCAATTGCACTTCTGTTGCATTATTTTCGCTGTTGGCTGAAATAAGTGGCACCATTTAAATATTATGTTATGTTTGCTTTTTTCATCGGCGGGGGTTACCAATCCTTTTCTTTTCGTTGAAATCTTTAAAAGTTTTTATAAAATTCCTTTCCTTGAATGATTTGCCAACTGTTCAATCAATTACTTCTTTCTTGTGTCGCTCAAAAACTTGCCCTTTTTTGGAAGTTTAGACTGACCCTGATGAAGAGAGACGGATTCTAGCAAAAGAGAAAAAGGCATCCATGGAATACTTTTCCAGCACAATGAAGCGTCACACACTTGTATTGAAGAAAAGGGATTTGATGCGAAAGAAAGCAGAGGAGGAAAAAAAAGGGTCCATTAGCCAGCTTTTAGCTGCAGAAGGGCTTGAGCTGGACACAGATGCTGATGAAACACTGTAGAGATACTATACAGTTGGTCTACTAGCTGCATTGCAGCACGTATTCTACTTGTAAAAAAGTAAACTGTATATATGATTACTTTTCCGAGTAAGAAATGAATAACAAGTTGGCACTTACCTCGGAAAAACTCTCTCAAATAGTATCTTTCTCATTTCTTTTCCCTTTATATTTTTTTATTCATTTATTTTCATTTTTTAAGAAGACTTTCTTATGGTACTTTGGTTGCCGCTTAGAAGGTTGCTCGAGGCAGTTAGTAGCATACTGTAGAGCGTGAATGATGTATAGGTCTTCGAAGATCGTTGTCCCCATTCTAGAGCTGTTGGAAACATCTTTGTGAGCCAGAGCCAGTACGGCAACATTAACCTCCCCTGCACGAGTTATGCTGTTTCTCTCTTTTTTCTCGTTTTTGTTTGTTGGGCGAGGGGTGGCACCTCCATAAAAAAGGTATCCAGTGGGTTCAATTGTAGATAAAAGGCAAGTCCAGATTATGGACTACCTTGTTGACGGCGGTTGTGATTGTGCAAGGCACCGCCTGAATGACCAAATAGTTGCAGGATTGGCAAGGTATGGTTGCCCCACAATTAAGAATTAGCAATAATGAAATCAACCCAGCACTGTTAGCCCAATTCCACCGTTTAGAATGCTCAAAGCAACAGAAATGACTTCTACAATCCATTAAATAAAGTGATTTCCGTACGATTCTAAATCGCAAACTAAGGAAAACGACTTCAGAATTCACCATAAAAAAACTCACCCCAACTCTCTCCCCTGCTTGAAAAATTCTTTGGTCTTCAAAATCTCATCCTCTACACTAGCAATAAAATACCCATAATCTGATAACTAGGATGAGTTGAAGAAAATTAGTCAAATATCATCTTGGTTTACTGGTGGAGATGGTCAGTGTTTTGAGTCGATTTGTTGGCTTGCTTTTCAATCCCAAGACAATTGGTTTATTGACTTTTGTTAATGTTAGAGGCACGTGGAACATGATTTTATTTTATTTTCACTTGTAACAATGCTAATTTTATTTTGTTGGATCGTAATTGAGTTTTCCAAAATAAATAAAGAAAAGAAAAATCTGATGAAGTGTTTGGCATGTAGAAATTTAGCCGGTGGTTTGGTTGAAGTTCAAAGAACAAAATACAAGTTAGATAGAAATGACAGTGTAAGCGGTAAATGATATATTTTCAATAATTTTGTTCAAATAAATTCCTCAATTTTCAATTTTCAATAATGATATATTCTGCAATAAACCTATTTCAAACATGAATTCAATCTAATTAAGTAATGGAAATCAGTTTAAAATTGGTTCCAAGGTGTTACCTGAAGGCTGAAGACACTGGGAAACAGCATGACTTGAAGGATAATGCCATGGCACCAGCAGCTGCATATTATCCTCCAATCAGAAAAAAGGCAAAGAAACATGATGACTTGTTTGCGCCACCAGCACTGGTGACCCGCTAAAACCATGTGAAATGAAGCACATGAACCTACTAGTTGCAGAATTAGTTTGGAATAAGAAAGTATACATTTGGAGTACAGTAGTTGTTCAGCGTTTCTTCCGGACTGGAAAACATTACCGGGGAGGGGGAGGTCACAGACATTTATCTTTATTCATTTCAAACAAGGATTGGTTACATGATACAGAACTATTCAATATCTTCTGTTGATCAACTTGAACATAAATTAAAAAAGAAGAGAAAAGGCACTTTGGCAATGCCAAACAAGTCTTTTAGCTTCACTTCAGAGAGAGTGAGAAAAGTGTTGTGTATGTGTTGCGTATCTGATGCTGTTTAGCTAAAAAGTCATAAATCAGAATCCTTAACATAAGCTGAATGCCTGCCCACAATTAATTCAACGAGGGATTCTTCCACATCAGAATCAGCCTGCGTCTTGTCACGACACACGAGAATCTTTTCATTACCAGTGACAACTGTAACTTCCTCTTTGCGAGTCCAAAGCTCATTTGCAACAACCATATGCATTCTGTACTTTTTAAGAGCCATTTCAGCTTTCTCCAAAAGAATCTTTGAATCTGTCTCAAGCTGTTAAAAAAAAAGCAGCGACAAAAATCAGGGCCAACTAGCAAACATCCCAGGTTGAAACCTAGCTAATCGTAACACGCATCAAGTCAAGTTGTGATCACCTTTTCCTTTCAAAGCAGGTGAAAGGAGTACACAAAAAACTTTCAATAGAATCATATTAAACCTCCATTCAAATTCAAATACTTCTATATGAAGTTCTCTACCATAAAGGTACTAGTGAATTGTCCAAATACACAAACATTTCATCAGTCTTTTGTTATGACACAGGAAATAATAAGGGACCACGCTGTCTTCCCTGCATACGTATTTAGTAAAACTGAGAATGAGAAAAAAAAAAATGGAATTATAAATTAGGTTTCTGTTCAACAATTATCAACCAATTTGTCAATATAAATGCTCAGTGCCCAGATATAACTTTTGGAAACATTTTCTACTGTTCACACATTGTACAGTAATCAGCTCAACTACAGCTCGTCATCTAATAAACCTTTTCAAGGATATGCTCAAACATCTTTGCATTCCCAAAAAAGACATTAAGAAGGGTGGCACAACATGTAATCTTGAATTTGTTAAAAAAAAAAAAAACACAAATATCCAACCTTGAATGATATGCAGAAGGCCATGGGAGCCCATTCTTTCTTCAGTGCTGAGAGCATTTTCGGGACCTGCACTAGTCGCATGTCCAGAGGACCAGATGCTGACTGAATCTTGTGCTCTGCCTGCAGATATAATCGAGCGAATTACAACTGATAACATACACTCAAGCAATTTCATCTTCCAAATCAATTAACTGTCAAGGTCCCAGGAATAATCAGTTGCCAACTTTCAATCTGTATTTCCTAACAGATGATCCTGAAACTAAATGCTATCAATCAAGAGAGTATTACTTTATTTGAGTATTACCATGCTCTTCCATGGAACATAAAAGTCAGATACAGCAGCAGCAAGATAAAACACAGCAAGCGACCCAAGATCCTTCATTGACGTTGCAATGCTTTGTAAAATCTGCCAACAATTCAAGACATGCATTCAACAAATACGAATGTAAAATAGCTGTTACACATATCTCAGTGTGTGAGAAATAAAAAAACAGCTTGGACAGAAAAGAATACAGATAGAGAAAATTATAAAAAAAAATAATAACTACTTTAACTTATACATAAAAAGCCAAACGACTGAATGGTTAATGAAGAATCCCTGGGCTGATATGGCAATGGTTAGGAAAGGCATGTGAACTCTTGCCAGAATGTTCAACATACCAGTCACAATTGGAGCTAAACTCATCTAATAGGCAACTCATTCATAAAAAGTATGTATTGCATGTGAAAACCTATGAAAGAACAGAAAAACTGATATCCATCATGAACAAACAAATGGATTTTTTACCAGGACAAGAAATGATAGGCAATTATTGTGGCAGCTAGCACATTGCTTTGGAATTTATGGAAACAATTTTAAAAGCTAACCTGAAGATACTCAAATATGGTTGTAAATGGAAGTTTTAACAGGTGACCTCCAGCTATAGCCTGCAATAAACCTGAAATCCTGAGTTGGCTCATTGTTACGGTGAGCTAAAGTTTTGCCCTCAAACTATAAAACAAACAGGGTCAATTGAGTGAAATTTCTAGAACGCTGGATGTAAGTTATTAATAGTTCATACAGCTTGATGATCACTAACAGCTCTCTTCACTGCTTCGGTGTGTGGTTGGCGCACTGAAATATAAAGAAAATTTGGTTAAATAAATGGAACCCTCAATTGTTGATACAGTTTGATTATATGACAGAATCAACAAGATATTGCCGATTATAGCTAATCTTCCAGGATAAAAAAAAATGGTTCACAATAATAATATCTGAAGAATCAACCACAAAGCTCCTAAACCATCAATGTTGGACACGTTATCTCCAACCACTCCAACCAATACAATGTTTGGAAATGGAAAGAATGCCAGCCTATCATAACAAATTAGGCAACACGCCTAAGTCAGGCCATATAAGAATCATTTATGATCAACTCAAATCAAATCAAACTAACAGACATGTATCAACTGATCAGCAAGTTTAATTTATTTGCAGGAAAAAAAGAGTAACAAACCTTGAATAGTAGAGTCATCAGAGCACTCAAAGCATTCAAGTAACGGATCCTCAGGAAGAGATTGGCAATAAGGCTGGAAAGTTCCTCTGCATAAGAAAGCCATATATTATCCAAAATAAAAACCTGTTCTTGATTGTTTATTTTTTTCCTTTACTCACTTCCCAACAACAAATTAGTAGCAATAGAAAGGAGCAACAAACACACAGCTTTATAAAAACATAGAAATTTACCTCCTATATAAAAAGATAACAGCATACCCAGCCTTGATAAAATATCTGCAATAAAATCATTACACTTGAGAAGAGTGTATAAAAGGGCTTCTCTATTTGATAGGTTCCAAAATTTGATTACTCAGTAGAAGTAGCTCCTCTATGGCCTGAGCTGAAATTATCAATGTAACGGACGCAACGTTGCTCCAATGGAACTGTGGTGCCACCAGATGTCACACACACAACCCTTCTAGGACTCCCCTTTCCTGCATTTACTGACCTATCAATACAACTAACACCTAATTAAACATTAATATTATGGTTATTTATCTATGAAGATGTGCAAGTAATTGAGTTAGTTCTTACCAGGTGGAGTAGAATTGTATTCAATGAATTCCTTCAATTTATTTATAATCCCAGCACTGTCTTTTAGAGGAGGAGCCGAATCAAAAAACGATTCGATTTCTGCATCCAATGGAGCTTCAGATACTGATCCATTTCTAGAATCCATTCCGAATCCCCTGAGAAATTAACAGGTAAATACCATTCTTGAATCTAGAGAATTAGACATCCAATGGCAATGGCAACCAACATAAAGAAAAACATAAAATAAAATAAAACAAAACCCGGATAGACGATAATGAAAAAGGGTTCTTCGAGAAATTAAGAGCTTACCCAGAAACTTAAAAGTGATGGAGAGGAGAGGACTGTCAGGTATGCAGTCGCGAAGAGGAGGCGGTTTATGTAATTAATTATCACCGTGATTTATTTATATAACTTGAGTCCCTCTACAATTAAAAAGTCGTGAGGAGTCCTAGTTGTCAAGAGGAGCCTGTTTGGAAACGTGGCTTGCTGTAAATTTTTAATTTTTTATATTATTTTAATATGTTAAAAATACTAAATGATAGAAGAATGTTCCTGTATCGTGACTTTTGATTGTCAATATATCAAAAACTCGGGATGACGATATTTTTAATGACTCTCTCACGCACATATATGCGCGTATTCGAGCTTGTGATTTATCATTATGCCGATGTTTTTTTAATTTTTTTTTGGCTTGAGCGGGTATTTAATATTGGATCTTGTCAAACTGATGAAGTCTGACAATAATAAAAAAAAAAAAACAGGAAAAATAGTTCCTCTTTAGACTGAGAAGTATTATAATATAATTAAAGTACATGTTAAAAATAGTTTTTTTTTCTTTTTTTTATTAATAATAAACCTCTTGGTTATTTTATATAAACATCTGCATCTAAGTTATCGAAAGCTATTTTTATATTTATTTAACCTATTTTAAGCTTGTTTATTGTTGTGATGATTATTAATATTTATATAAAAATTATTTTTGATATAAATAAATATGT
>Ga0325401_1001196_pt1 | contig 21447 bp, 6 predicted proteins | sample PopdelMetagenome_FD_205666 | JGI IMG/M metagenome (GOLD analysis project Ga0325401, IMG submission 205666) | Populus deltoides microbial communities from Bellville, Georgia, United States - Xylem-PdKOR-R2 | ecosystem: Host-associated > Plants > Phyllosphere > Stem > Wood/Secondary xylem | place... | reverse complement strand
AATAAAATAAGATTTCATCACCATTAACACTTAACCTGCAATATTCATAATTCTATTATTACCCTAATGATTTGTCATGTATTAATGACTACACACACTTAAAAATAAATCAAAGTTAGCACTTTTTAAAAAAATTAGTTCATTTATTAGATTTTAATTCATAATTTGACTGTAATGGCATATAAGCAAGTAGTTACTTTACTTATTGAAAAATTATATACTATTGAATACAAAAGTATGGCTTCACTCATTTGTTGACCTTTTCATTTATAAAATTAAACTAAAAATTAGCATGCATCCATTATTTTAGATCTTTAAAATAAAAAGGCAAACAACAATTATTGTTGGTTAATAGAACAATTGGAATTCATTGTCCTGATGTTTAGATACACTTCACCTAAACCCATATAATATATACATCATACCTCTTAACTTATATGAGTACACAACCTATATTTTCAGTAGAAAACCAACGCATTAGTGACATACAAGTATCTATAGCTATGTAAAATACAATAGAACTACACTTGTCATTGATCCTCATCTCCTAATCATTTGATAGATAATGTTGAAATAATGCAACTAAATAAATATGTATAGAGCTTTAGAATAAACAAATTAAGTGGCATGTTCATAGGGAACCATTATTAGACAATAAATGGAAGTACAATAAATTAGGAACATGCTAGATACTACCAACTAACTTGGGTTGCTACCATGTTTATTCTTCTCTTACAAACTCAATTGTAAGGTCAATTCTGCAATGTAAACTTCAAAATTCTATGTCAAACATTAATTTCATTCCTTTATTTTGTTAGAATCAGGACAAAAAGTTCCATGAATAAGTCTAAAATCACAGTACCATGTACATTTTTATTTTATAAATTCTGACATTTGAATTTTAATTGGCCTTTATAACAGAACAAAACTTGATTATTATAAGAAAGAAATATAGAACTTGACAGGTGAATTATCTAGGGAAAAAAGTATAAGAAAGAGAAAAGCTATCGTTACCTATCCAAATATATTGGCTGCATTTGTTGAGGTCAGATAGAGGGTTGGTTGTCGATGGGTAGATCAAGAGGATAAAGAAACAAAGACTGATGACGACGACAGAGGATTGAAAGAATGAAAGACAAATAGAAAGCTTGGAGATGATTGTTTTTGTTTAATTTAGGGTTATAAAAAAATAATATTTATAACTTTTTTTTGTTTCAAGTTGGTTTAGTGCTAGTTGAACCAATTTAGTTTGATCTGGTTGATTCAACTTCAAACTTTTGAAGAAACTGAATCCGACTAGAATTGTTTTTGAGTTTTCTAAATGATTAATTTAATTTTTTTCTTGGTTTAGTTTTTTTGGTTAACTTTTCTCATGTTTTCTTGATGTAATCAGTTTTGCATGTTTTTTGCTCACCTATACTTGCAATTAATATTAAGATTTGCTTTTTACTAAGTCTTTTCTGATTGATCTTAAAAGTACGATCACAAAGGTTGCTTGAGCATTAAATGTCTAATAGAGGCTTTTGGCTCGTATTATCTGTGATCTTCCCTTATGATATCAATCAGATAATCTTAATCAAGTTGCAAATATTTATTAATCATGTCCTCTAATCTACTAGTACCCAACTTGTAATAGCCCTCACATACTTAATATATGATCATACAAGATAGACAATATACTACATAACTAATGTGATTTTTTTGTGTGTAAAACACAACCTTAGATGACTCATTCCCACCCAAACTCTATCCATAGTTGTTCATAATAGTTTAAAACCAACTAACACGAATACATCTTGCAATACAATACTATCATTACAAAATGAACTTAAAAGAGTAAAACATCCAATATCATATATTAATAATGAAAATAAGAATCCAACACTAGGGGTAAGCAAATTCGGTTCGGCTCGGGTTTTATCTGAAAAACTAACTAAAATCAAATTTTGAAAAACTGAAAAATTCAAACCAGAACCGAATCGGAACCGGTTCAAACCGACCAGTTTCGATTCGGTTTGGTTTTTTTAACAGAAAAGCAGGAAAACCTGTATTATTGTTTTTTGGGCTTTTTTGGGTTTTTTTAGGCTTTCTAATGGGTTTTCTGATGGGCTTTCTAATGGGCTTGTAATTAGTGTAAATATTATTTAATTTTGTTATAAATTTCTATAATATATTTAATATTTTTTGTCACTAAATATTTATTTATATTAAATTATTAGTGCTAATATTGTGTTTAATATGTTGCAAATCTTTTTAATATTTGTGTTTTGGACTCCTCCTGCATCAAAGTTTAAATAACACACATACCAAATTAAAATTAAAATTACAAAGCATTGTCTTCAAAAGGGCTTAAAAAGAAACAACAAATAACATTGCCATAAAAAATAAAACACTTAATGTAAAAAATATAAATCTTCATTGTGCACATCTTCCCAATCAAAAAGCACATCAAGATGACAAGAACATTGCACTTTTATTCTGTAATACCGTTGACATCAAAACCTTGAAATCAAGATTTAAAATTATAACATGATAAAATAAATTAGAATATATAAAAATAAAAAGTAGTTTTTTACCATCAAAGTAACTTCTGAACTAATTATCATTTGATTCTACATGTAACTTTTCACTAAATTCTAGAAAATAAAAAATTAGACATGTTAAATGATTGCAAACAATTTAATTAATAAATCATAAAAACAAAATAAAAGGTGTAAGTTACTTGACTCAAGGTAACATTAAAAACAAAAAGTTATAACACTGCACTTGGAAATTGCGGGAAGAAAAAATCTTACTCTCAGATCAAATAAAACACTTTACATTAGATGTGTTCAAATGATTCCCACTTCTTTCCATCACAGGAACATCATTTCCTCCTTCCACAACATCAATTACTTTCCAATCCATTCTACCAAAAATAGGTTAAGTGCAAAGAAACAATTAACAAAACATTTGCAAGCAAACCAATGGACTACACAACCTCATGGTTTCGAGTTCGCAGGATTAATCTGTTTCGGTGATCCATTGAAGGGAAATGAAAGAAAAGCGGCTGCTACACTTACAATAGATGGAAAACAACTTATGTTTATGGCCTTTTGTTAATCAGAAAATAGAAACTACATGAATGCAGTTTTGATTTTTGTTAGACAGAATTCGTAGCTAATTGATTCCTAACTTCACAATAATGCAAGCTATGATGTTGATAGTTCTCTTGAAGAAGAGCTCGTCAGTTATCTCAAGAATGCTAGGTACTGCTGCCTAGAAACCAAAACATTATCGACAAGAGAATAAAATAAGTAGATGACTCTTACCATGTTCAAGATTAATTTGGTTGCGGATTGAAAAAATCAAAATAAGCAGATGACTCTTGCCATGTCCAAGATTAATTTGGTTGCGGATTGACAAAATCAACTCTGGAAGAATCCTAGTCTATACACTGTAAACGTTTTTGAGCTATGGATGGCTATTTGTTTAGGTGAAGCAATAACTTGATGAATAGCATGCTGCAATGTCTAGCACTCTTAGCTTAAGTTTGCCATAGTGATTCAATTATTTCTAAGATTTATCTGAAGTCAAGAAATGTACCTCAACATCCCCCACCGCCCGCAACTGCTTCTCAGCAAATCTATGCGAAAGCTAGAAGAATCTTTATTTTTGCAAGCATTAATCTGTTTGCAGGATTTACACAAACAAGCCCTCATAGTTCCGAGTTTGCAGGATTAAACAGATAAAAACGCAACACCTTTCATCTTCAAACATGTCCAACTCACATTAAATTATTGTTTCATAATAGCCCAAATACACCAACACGCACATGACCCTTAAAAATCCCACCTTTTTCAACACACAAAGCACAATCATCCAAAAAAACACTACCCAGATCCAAAAATCTAAACTTTATCAACGCCAGTACACAACCATCTAAAACAAACAAAACCCAGCACTCAAAAAACCATATAAAAATGTAAAAGAGAGTTACTTACTGGATAAGATCTTATAACTATTGAGCTTTAGTGTTCACAAATCTCAAATACACAGAGCACACTACAGAGCATATGTTTTTTTTTAAAATAAAGATTGACAGAATAAAAAATCATACCTGATGTGACAAGATTCAAGGTCAGATCGAGTGTGAGAGAGGGAGGTGACTAGTTTGCTAGATCTGGAGGTTAGGTCGAGTCGGGTTGGGTGTCATGCCCGTGTGGGAGACTGGGAGAGGGATATGGCTGGTTTGTCCAGATTTGTAGAGTCAAGAACTCAGCAGAATGGATATGAAGATTGATTATTTTTTATCTGGTTTGTGAGGGTTGAGAGGGGGCTGTTGGACGACTGAGAATGTGAGAGATTTTAAGATTGATAGTTTGAGACTTAAGAAAGATGAAAGATCTGTGAACACTGAATCAATGAATTGTGATTCTGTGAATTTGTGAGGGTTAAGAGGGGGCGGCTGGACGCAGAGGACGAGTATTGCTTGCTAAGGTTAAGAAATTTTGTATTTATAGTACCCCTTAACTGAACTAGTTCGGTTCGGTTGGGGTTTGGTCGGTTTCAGGTTTCTTAAACCGAAACCGAACCGAACTTTTTTTAAAAAAATAATTGGTTTAATCGGTTTATTTTTTCGGTTCGGTTTTTTTGCTTATTTTTTTCTCGGTTTCTCGGTTTTTTTACTCACCCCTATCCAACACTGACAACTTCAGCATAGACAAATAATAATTCATAATAGTTTAATTATTTTGTTTATTACAAACTCTCATGATTTTTATGAATATCATAAATCATGAAAATCCTACAGCTAAATAAAATCTATTAAGAAAGTCTTACAACTACACAAAATAAGCCATTTAGTTTTGAGAAGCATATAATGAACTTGTCAAAAATAAAACAAACAAAATAAAAAGGATAATAGTTAAATTTCACATTATATCATTAACCATTGGTGGTAACATAGCATTGTATCAACCCTAAATTTGGATTTTGAGTTAACTACAAAATTCTAAATTTTCTTTAGGCATTTCCAATGCCTTTTCTTGAAATATTCTAATTAGTCTACAATATTTAAAACCTCAAAACTCCTGACCAACACATATCATATAATCTTAGACCTGAATTTGGTATTCTTACACCAGTAATTAACTTTAAATAAAACAAGCTCTTCACTCCAAGATAAATATCTTGACTTTTAGTTAACTGTAAATCTATTTAATCGTATAAACAATTCAAATTCTAATAAGACAATCTTGCTCAAAATGTATACCAATACCTTTTTTAATTTCGCTTACACGTTTATCTCATATTTGACAAATATCCTCATACTTATGGTTGATATCTTAACTTAATGATTAAGTCCCTATTTCTTATGGCCGACCCGAAGTATTCGTTCTAATCCCCACATATATGATTGGATCCCATACTCAAATACATTTTCTATGTCTTTTAAGAACCATAAACCTAGCCTTACTCATGTGGTAGGCTCCCTTGTTCAATCTTTTTTTAATATGTCCTTCAACGACCAATAAAGCTAGCCCCACTCATATGGCAGGCTTCCATAAACACATTTCATTTATACACGTTTTCAACATAAGTTCACAAACTAAGTTTTCCATTGTAGGGTTGGTTTTAACACAACTACACAAACACATGACAATTTTATAGTTCATCATTCCAAGCACCACTCATATAGCCAGCTTTCATACACATAACACAATTTAAAGTACACATTTAACAAGATTTCATGTCTTTAATCATTTCATTACTTTGCATAAACATCTCCTTATCAAAGTACAACTTAGAAATTAATCATTGAATTAATGTTGTCAACTAAGGAAGTTGAGGTGATGAGCATATACATATTCCTCTAATTGTTCTTGTCCCAATTGCCTAGGATTTTGCAATTGATGCCTCTCTTGCATCACCCAAGGTCTTACATCAAATTCACTCTTTAAATATCAAGAATGTACTTCTCAATATTCTTTTAACAATTTGAGTACTTTTTACTCATGAATACATGTTTTCTTACATTATCTCATATTAAACTTAAGGTTCCAACTCTTAACATTCCAATATAAACAATGTTATCATGTAAGCTTATTTCATGCATACACACATATTATGCCTTTTTGTTTTCATATAACAATCACCCATCTTCTTTAAATAACCTAAAAGAATAAAAGAAAACAAAGAAAAAGTCAAAACACAAAATCGAGCCATCGCAAAATAGTAGCCAATACGATCTAGTCGTTTTTCAAAACAATTAGCCCATTTTGGCTTTTAAAACATTTCCTCTTTCCTTTCTCTATAGTCGAACCTTCATCTTTGAAATATTTTGTTCTTATTTCCTTTTAAGATTAACTTAATCTCATACAAATTTTATACTTAACACACCAAATGATGGATTCTTTAAGGACATACTCTTAATTACTACAAACTCCCTTTTTCCCATTAAACTCATGAGGATTAAATCCCTATCATCTATAAGGGTTTTCTTTTCCAATATTTCACGAAATTATACTTAATTTTATTCCATATTCATAAAATTTCATCAAGAAATCATAATTTCTTCCCCAAAATTTCTCAAAATCGTATAATTCAAGAATTCAAGAAATTCAATCTTTCATCAAGATTTCATGCAAATAACTACATATAATTCATCAAAGATATTCACTTATCAATAAACATGCATAAATTTACAACAAAGAATACACACCAAGAACCCTTGTCTTGGTTAAACCTATATCTCTAAGGTGTGGGGTTGTTTCTTCAATAAATCAATATATTCTTCACAATCAAGCCTTATACTAACGAAATCTAGATATATTTTCATAATAAGCCTAATTTTCCTAAATTATCTTCAAGAAACCTAATTTCAAGATTTAGGGATTTTATATTTTATTGAATTCTTTATTTTTTTCATCTTGTAATCCCTCAAACTCAAGTTTTCTATAAATTAACACAACCAATTATGTCAAAACACCCTTCAATTTTTCAATTCCATATAAACCTTAGTTTCTAAGTTTTAGGGGTTTACACTTTTCCCTACAATAATTTTCCCTAAATTATCTTCAAGAACCCTAATTTTAAGATTTAAGGATTTCATATTTTATTTAATTCTTTATGTTTTTCATCTTGTAATCTCTCTAACTCAAATTTTCTACAAACTATCACAACCAATTATGTCAAAACACCCTTCAAGTTTTCAATTCCATATAAACCCTAATTTTTAAATTTTAGGCGTTTACACTTTTCCCCGAGTGTTTTAGTAATATAAAGATTGGGTGTTTAGAGTGCCTTACCAAGTGGATTCATATCAATTCAAACTTGATTGATCAATCCTTCTTCTCCTCCATAATCCCTCTGTTTCTCCTTGTTTTTCTTGAACTCTTTATAGGTTTTTTTTTTTTATAAGTGTCCAACCCGACATCGCGACGTCCCTAAAAATTATCCTTTTGAAAAGAACAGATTTCTGGCATCTTGTTCTTTGATGGGGAAAGGTCTCGTTTAAGGAGTCGCCACCTAGTATTATGGTCACTAGGAAACCTGACTGGTCAGCAGAGATTCTATGGTGCGGGACTGGTTGTGGCTAGGAAAGGTATTAGCACCCCTAACGCACCTTACCTGAGGTCAGCTGCATTGCTAATCTTGTCTTAAATTGCTAAAATTTTTGTTTATTTGTGTTATGACAATTCACTAGTAATATTCCTGACTCTGGCGTCAGTGAATATTTAATTACAGATACTTCCAACGCTGGTGTTGGTAAATATTCCATTCCGGGTAATTCCAACTCCGGCGTTGGTAACTCAACTACGAATAATTTCAACTCTGGCGTTGGTAAAAATTTCACTACGATAATTCCACCTCTAGCATTGGTAAAAATTTGTAGCTAAAAAAAATCATTAAAATCATTTTTTTTATTCTGGCATCAGTGAATAAAACCAATAAAAACACATTTATTTTCTTATTTCTAATGTATGCAATTTCTATTTCTATTTTTTTATTTCTATTTTTATTTTTATTTATCCTTTTTTATTTTTATTTATTTTTTAGGGCTAGGTCCAGCTCAGCCCATGTGGGTTGGGCTGGACCTAGCAGGCCTAGCCGAGTCACAGACTTGACCCGGCTGGCCATTGCTTTTTACCTGCAGACGTGCGTGAACTGCTCACACACGCCTGTTACAGGAACATGTAATTAAAATGCAGAGAGGAAAAATGCAGCTTACTTGTTGTTGAACATGTAATTAAAATGCAGAGAGGGAAAACACAGCTTACTTGTTGCTGCACTTGAAGATGAAGATGAAGGTGATGAAGGGCTGGCCGGCTGATGCTATTTTCTCCTCCTCTTGTTCTTCCTCTAGTCTTCTTTCTTTCTATCTTCTTTTTACTTTTATAGGTTCCTTCCTCTTCCCTAATCTCTCTCTCTCTCTCTCTCTCTCTCTACTATGTTTGCTCTGTTCTTTTTTCTTGTGTCACCTGTGTTTGTTCCTTTTTTTTTCTGGTTTCCTGGTTCTCTCTCTGTGTTTTCTATCCTCCTTTGTTCTATGTGTGTTTCCTCCTCCCTGGTTTTCGTTTTTCTTTTTCTCTGTGTTCGCTCCCTGATTCTCTGTTTATTTTTTACTTGACCGTCTTCTCCCCTGTGTTATGCCCTCCAGTTCATTCTCTGTTTTTTTGTTCTTTTTCGTTCCTATATACTCTATGTTTTCCTTCTTTTTGTTCACTCTGCCAATTCCTCTCTCTTTTTATTCCTTTCTGTTCCTGTCCCTCCCCCTGCGCAAGGTTGCCTTTGCCCAGCTTTTATAAGGCCAGAGACAGCCCCAGTGATGATAACAGTCGGCAGTAATGGCGTGGGGCGTTCCATTCAATGAAGAAGCGTCTCTACCTTTAATGGCAGAGCCGTTGCAGAGGAAGAGGACGAGCGAACGGTCGCCTGCAAAACGACTCCGTTTTCCAATTCTAAAGGCTGCTTTCAATTTGGTCCTTGGAATTCTTGTAATTTTGCAATCAAGCCCCTGATTAAAATGTAATTGGATCCTTTCATTTCCGTGCTATTTTCAAGCTAGTCCTTGGATTTTAATTTTTGCAATTTGGACCTCAATTAAACCCCAAACTTTGATATTTCTTCAATTAAGTCCTTGATTCCATTAATTAAATTAATTCCAAGTTCTATTAAGTCTAAACACTTATCAATTCTCCAATTAAACCCTTGATTTGATTAATTAAACTAATTCCAAGCTCAATTAAGTCTCAAAACTTATCAATTCTCCATTTAAGCCCTTGATTTGATTAATTAAACTAGTCAAGAGTTTAATTAATCTCTAAACTTCCAAACATGTTGCCTTTAACCCAAATTTTAATTCATTCTTCATTTATTTCATTTTTTTTTATTTCATAAGCAAGTTACAAGCTTTTTCTTTCACAAAGAAAATAAGTTCAGGTTCTTGCCTTTATTCCTCTCTTCTTTTTTTCTTTTTTTTTTATAACCGTATCCTCTCCCTTTTTAGTATAGGAGAAATGGTTGTTCCTTTTTTTTTTAGTCCTTAGACTTTCTATTTTCCAATTATGGTGCTTCCCTCCTAAATTGTTCCTAAAATTTAGCCCTACTCCCTTCATACAATTTCAGTCCTTTTTTTCTTTTTATAAAAAGGTTAGGGATGTTGCACATTCTATCTCATTTTGTATCTTTCTTATCATGATCCTCATTGTCTTTGTCCCTAAGATATATGTCAGCCTCTAAGCTAGATTATTGGTATAAAATTTCTCACCTACCTAAAGATTTAAGAATTCTTATTATAAAAATCCTTCTCGTAAACTCTTATAAAATCTTTAAGAAAAATAACTCTACTTTCTTCTAAAAAAACCTTTAAAAATTTGATAAAACCTCAGATTTTATCCTATAAAAAAAATTGTATAGACTCCAAGATTTGATCAACACTTGATCCCATCATCAACCTTATAATACCTCAACCCTCGCTTTCCTACACAAATTAATTATTCAATGGCTAGCTCAAGGATATACTAATGTCTATATAGGAGCCATTCATCTTTCCCTTACCTTTTATGGTAGGAAAAGACTCTTTGTAATCTTTGATTCTTATTTTATGCAACATAAATAAACATATTTAGTCACCATCCAAACAATGTCAGATGCATAAATGGTGTTCTTGACACTCTTCCCTAATATCCGGATCCATCTTACATATCCAGGTCTAGTTAGAGTTCTTAAAGCACATGAATAGATCATAAGTGCTCCTATGATATCCAATATCCACTCTGCCACTCTCCATGTTAAACTTGCTTTCCGAGTCCAAAATCATGCTTTGGACTTATTAACTCCTTTTCTAACAAGACTTTCTCTTGTTAATAGTTGAAGTTGGACAAACTATAACTTGCATCTTTGTTCCTCAACAACTCAATAGAGATAAGCTCATTCAAATATTGTCTGACTCATTGGTAAAAAACTATGAACAATTCCATTTTATAGTTCAACCTTTATAAAGTTTTAACCTAGTCTTCATCACTAAGAAAGATGGATTAGTCTAGATCTCTTTCTTGAAAGACTCAAAAACACCCTCATCATTAAGAATTTATATTGATGATGTTATAATGGTTGATGAAGATTATTGATCACTTTTTATCCCTATACAATAGTTTCTATTTGATGATCATATTATTTATGAAGCAGAATATGATGATGTACACAAGCTTTTTGATCCATTTGGTTATATATGCTTTTTATGTAATTCTTTCTCTAATGACTCAAAAAATCTTATTGTCAAAAGAAGAAAAAACCAACTTCATAGAAGCATCTCTAACAAAGATATGAAAATAGAGATCCTAAAGTTGGGTTGCTTAGTGAACTTTTAGGAAAGTTTAACTATCATGTATTTTTATACCATGAAGAATAGTAAAGTCAATACTTCTCATTTTCTTTACAAAATAATTGCACAACTCCTAACTCTACCAGAGTCATAAGACTGTTACATGTTACAAGACTCTTATGAAGAAGACTATTCTCCTTTGGTATATAACTCCACAAAAAAAAAAAGACTAAACATACCTAAAAAGTAAAGGATTCTATAACATAGAATCTTAATGGTAGTGAAAGAGGATCTGATGGTGTTGGCAGGGGATATAATGGTACTAGTAGAGGATCCAGTTATGCTGAAAGAGGATTCATTGGTACTAATAGAGGATCCATTGGTGCTAGTAGAGGATTGAAAGGTTTTAGAGGTAGGATAGTTGATAGAGATGGTAGAAGTTGTGCCTCTTCTTAACCCTTAACACAAACATATATGAGTCTCCTAAGTATATATGGTAGTTTTATTAGTTTGATTATAATTCTATTAATAATCAATGTTCTTTGAAATTTTAGATTGATGATAGTATTTTTTCTTAACACTCTACCCAAACTAGCTGTATTAATTGAAGAATGGAGAAGAGTGGTGTATTTGAGCAATATGGATTTGTTTTAACTGTTTCAAGTAACAAGAAGAAAAATATCATGGATCTTTATGGTTGTTGTTTTGTTATCTTCATCTTTTAATGTGCATACTTTTTGTTGATGAAATTGCTTTAATGTATATGTTTTTGTTATATTTGATATTTATATTTCTTGTATTTTGTTTACTAAGGAATAACTCCTTTTTATTTCATTTGTTAAACAAGAATAATATAATAGTTAGAAACATTAATATTATATATACTAAATTAGCAACCAACAATAACTTCACACTTGCAAAACTAACCTTCATGTAGCGATTCTTGATCCAAACTACATGTATCTTCTCTTTCATTTTCTTCACTTCATCTAGTATTTGCTCGACATCATTAACACTTCCTTCCTCTCCAGTAGTTATTCAGTTTTATTTATAGGCTTGCACCAATTAATGAATGCTTTATTGGATGACTTGCCATAATATTTATAAAATAGATTGTTTTTACTGGCTTTTGTTTTTTATAATCTAACAACTACTGTTTTTTCATATTTCATGCACTTTCTATTTTTGTACTTTAGTCCATCTATGTTATTGTACGCTTGTATGCTATTAACATTTGATATAGATGATAACAAGTTGATAATGTTTGTGCTTGTTGCGCTGAAATTTTTGGTTGTATGTGTGCCTCCAAATTCTGGTAGTGTGCGCGCTAGATTTTTTAGGTAAGGTTTGTGATGAAATTTTGACTATGTGTTTATTGAATTTTTTAGTAGTGTTTATGCTGGAATTTTAGCTATGTGTTTCTTGGAATCATTGTGAAAAAAGGAAAGAATATATTGGTTTTGAGTTATGATTAATAAGGAGAAGAATGAGATGAATATGGTGGTCAGTTGGTGTGCTCAGATGGTTTTTTTTTTTTGTTGATAAAGTGGCTTTTGTTGGAAATGGTTGCTTGGTTGAGAGAATAAAATGTCAAAAAATGAAGAATTTGATATGTGTTTGTGGCTGGAAATGACGAGAAAAAAGGACGAAATGTGGTTAAAAACATGTTAATGATGATATTTTTATAATTATAATGCAAATAAACAAGGACTTGTTTTTTTAAAATAAGCAGCAACAACAATGTCAATGGCATTTTCATTACTTTTACATAACATGGGCTCTTTAGTTAGTAAATAAAATATAATAAAAACAATATAAGTAATTCAATTTTTTTTGTTGATTTTTTATGTGTTTAATTGAAGATGTAAAGAGTTATGGATTTATAAACTCCAAATATAAACAATAATTATTTAAAGAATAGAGGAAAAATAACAAAAATAAAAAAAAATACAAGATATTAGTGTAATTTTCTTTAAACTAAAAGAACAAGGACATAAGATGAAGAAATTGAAGCTTAAGAGATCCAATGGAACTTTTACATATCTTTTGTGGAAAATTTCTCTATTTCTTCCTTCATATCAATTTTGATCCTTTATCTCTCAATTTTTTTTATAAAAAAAACTAAAACTCTATTTTGCAAAACTAGTTATTAATTTAATGTCATAGCATTTGACAACACATTAGATATGTGAGGGAAAACATATGAAAACATATTTAAGTGTATAAAACCATGAAAACATAGATTTCAAGGATTAAATTGAAAATAAAATAAAATTTAATGAGTGTTTTTAAAACCTTACAAAATACAGGTGCCAAAATATAAAAAATTGGCATAATGCACACTTGTTTTTACAAAGGAGGTGAATAATGTATTTTTGAACAGTTAAAGATATATGGTTTAAATTTTGTTTGTTAATTGCTAAATTCTTGTTCCTATCTGTCCATTTCTTTCGATAATCTTATTTTAAAAAAAAAATCCATCAGCTTTTCATTGTCCACAAGACAAGTTCACTATGGATTGAAATATTGAAATAACTATTTCCCCTTCACAAATAAAATCAATTAAATTAGTCTTTTTCATGGGGTGCATTATCATTGTTATATTGATCGAGGATAAATTAGTCTTTTTACATCTTGAATACAAAGTAAAATGAATTAAATATCTTTAAAATAAAAAAGAAGTCAAAACTAGAAACCAAAGGCTTTTCAGTCATTTAACGATTTGGTTGCACAATGTCATAACTAACTTGCCTCTTAGAAAGAAAATAAAATAAAACTAACATCCAATGACAAATTTATATTTTCATCTTGTTTTTTTACTTATAATCAATTTAAATCATGAGCAATTTGGTATTTTCTTAAATATAAATATAATTAAAAAAAATCACAGTAGCCAGTGCGTTTTATGCATGTCTTAACGAGTAAGAGGCATCCACACACTTTGGGAGGCACGTGAGGCGCTTTTTAATTGTGAATATTGCCTTTCGTTATACAGTTGGATGGCGCGTGTGATGTTTCCCGATTGTGAAACGTTACCTCTTGTGATAGAGTTAGATGCACCTCATCATTCTATTCATGGTGGTCCACCTCGTGTTTACGAAGGAGTAGTGGTTAGATTGCAATGAATTTTTTTCTTTTCCTCCCCCTTTCCTCTATTTTCATCTCAAATTTCATGCTAGCCCTTTTAAAAATCAAAAGTGTTCTGTTAGTTTATATTTGAATCAATTTTGACATTTATTCTTTTGATTGTTATTTGTTTTACTTTTAATGCTTTTTAAAATTAAATTTTTTTCAATTTTATCCCTTATCATTTTATTTCATTTAATTTTTGTATCTAATTTGGTCTTCATTCTTTTGATTTTTTTAATCTTCTCTTGATTTTTTTTTTTAATTTCATCCATTAACATTTTATTTCATTTAAATTTGGTATCCAATTTGGTTCTTGTCACAATCTAATTTTGGGTTCCCCTAAAATTATCATTTTCTTTTATACAAAAATAAGAAAAGGGAAAAAAAGGTTGAAAAATAAAATAAAATACAGGAAGACAAGTGAGTTGGTTGACAAGAACAAACTAAAGAGGCATCTACATGCTTAAATAAGAGATGAAAGGACCAAACTGAATTTTTGACATTTTTAGAAACTCAATTGCATTCTTGAAGGACCTAAACATAAAAGGTAATGCAATTTTAAGGTTAACTTAAATGGATATTGGATGAATTTGCATAAAAATTAAGTCTGAGAACTTAGTTAGATTTTTAATAGTCTGATTTGATTTAATCATGAGTTTAATTAATTAAGACCGAAACTAAAAGAATTAATTAAGTGCAAGGACTTAATTAGACTTTTAATGGGTCAAATTAATTTTATTAAGAACTTTATTGGTGAAATATTCAGTTTGGAAGCATAATTTGGGTTTAATTGAGAAGATTGAAATTTTAAAGGACAAAATTTAATTTTTAGAAGCTTAATTGAATTAAATAAGGGGTGAAATTATAAGAAAATCAAAGTTTAGGAGGTCAATTAAGAGCTAAATTGAATAAATTTAGAATCAAGAACCAAAGTGCAATAGGTGTGCAAATTTAGGGACTGAAATCAATCAGATTCAGGGGTCAATTTGATGGTTGATAGGGGTTAAATTGAAAAAATTAGAAACCAATGATTAATTTGAAAAAAATGCTCAAATTAGAGGAGTCAAAGAAAGTTCTTAGGGATGCGATTGCAAAAATTAAGAAGTTTTAGAAGTTATTTAGAGTTTCAATTCTTAAACCCTAATTTATTATATTACAAAAATTTAATCAGAGCCGTGATACAACGCAACCACATGTTATTCAAAGAGCGTGTTTAATATTGCGTTAGTGATTTTTTTTTAAAATCCTTTTCGCTCAGAAATATATGAAAATAATATTTTTGTTTTTCAAAAATAAATTTTAAAAAACAAAAAAAATTATCTTTAACATCAACTTATCAAGATAATCCAAAAACACTAAAAAAATTAATTTTATGCAAAACAAATTCTAAATGTTTACCAAGTATTTGATATTGCGATAGTAATTAATTTTCAAAATATTTTTTACTTAAAAATATATAAAAATAATATTTTATTTTTATTTTTTAAAATTTATTTTAACATTAAAATATTAAAATAATTCAAAAACATTAAAATAATTAATTTTAAATAAAAACAAAAATTTTAAATTTTTAACAAGCAACTTTTGCCCCGTAACAAATGCGATCTCATAAAATAATCGCAAATCAGTGAGAACACACACAACATAAACGTGTTTTTTTTCTTCTTTTTTTTTTAATAAACACAAGTCATTGTGTGTAATTTATTTTTGTCTCTCTCTCCTCTACCAAATCGCACTTTCGTGTTCGTTCCTCAATTTTGATTGCTTGTGTCAAATTTCACAATCTCTTGTAGAATTTAGAAAGGAAAGGAAAGCTCCATCTATAAAAAATTTCACTTTCGTGTGCGTTCCTGGTGCTTTGTCTAATCTATCAATCTATCTATCAAAAATAAAAAAAAACACAATTTCCCTTCACTTTTTTCGTAATTTTTGGCCCAAAACACCATCTGGGTCTTGTTTAAAATGCTTACAGAAAGCTTGATCTCATCCGGTTCAATGCTATTATCTACGCTTTGCATACCAAATGGGTATGCTCCCTCCACTGGGACTGGGTTACCATTCAACACTTCACTTTGTTTTAGAAAGAATCTGAGAAATATTGTTTGTGCTTGTGTGGCACCTCCTCCACCCAACAACATGGGAGGCGATGGATTTGCTGCAACCAAATTCATTGTAAAGTTTCTCCTCCTTCCTTCTTATGTTCTGTATATTTTTTTGCATTATTTATATACTCTTGTAGAATGCTGCTGTTTATGCTTCATCTTCATCGTGTTTTTCTGTGGCTTATTTTCATGCTCGGTATTTTAGGAAATTTTTACTGCAGCCCACCTTATGTTTTGCCTTCGTTGTGTTAGATGATGTAGTTGTGAATTGGATGGATTCTTCTCTATCTTTTAAATTTCATTGATATGGTCTTTTGCATTGGTTTGAATGGATTACGTAACTAGGATTCATATAAAGCAGAGAAATTAAGCACCATAGGTGATCTGGAGGATGGTTCTGATGTTCTCATCGAATGCAGAAATGTTTACAAGTCATTTGGAGAGAAGCATATATTAAGAGGTGTGAGCTTCAAGGTGAAATTCTTTTCAATGTTGTGTTTGCTGTTTAACAATTTTTTTATTGCTTATTTTCTACTATTTGATTGTTGTGCTTATTAATACCAAAAATAGATTTACCTAAACCTATTTTGATAGGATTAAGCTGACTTAGTTGAATCATGGGCAAGGCTCAAGCCCCAAATTTTTGCTGGTTGAGTTGCTATTTGTTCACAAGCTTCTAGGAAACCAATGATAAGCAGAAAGCTTGATATTTTCCTAACAAGACAGTATCTTTAATATATTGCCATTGCGAGCCATGCTTTAAATCAATTTTCTTTTGGAGAGAGGGAGGGCGGGGTGTTTCTGTGGCATAAGTCTTAAATCTGTGTATTGTTTCATCTACCTATTGCGTCATTTATTCTTTATCAATTTATCGGCATGGTGATAAGTTTTCACTTATGCAGATTAGACATGGTGAAGCAGTTGGAATAATTGGGCCTTCTGGTACTGGTAAATCTACAATTTTGAAGATTATTGCTGGACTTCTCGCTCCGGACATGGTAATAATCAAACTAAATTTTTTGTTGCTTTGATCTTTATGTAACTGTATTTCTATACTGATTCATACTAAAGTGACTAGGCTGTGCCTCAGTATTTTACCTTAGGTGGTTTTACATAGACCATATCTAATGTCAGGGCGAGGTTTATATTCATGGTAAAAAGAGAGATGGTTTGATCAGCGATGAGGGGATTTCTGGGCTTCGAATTGGATTGGTAAATCTTTATTTTAGTTATAAATCAAAGGGTTATTTCTCTTGTGCTATTTTATCAGTAATTACACTCATCTTTTTTCCACATTCTTTGTGATAGGTGTTTCAAAGTGCAGCACTTTTTGATTCTTTGACTGTTCGTGAAAATGTTGGTTTCCTTTTGTAAGATAGAAATTACCTTTTCTTCTCAGCAGTTGGAATTGATAGCATGACTTTAATTTCAATACCTTTTCTGGAGAAAAAAAAAAAAGAAATCTCATTTCTTAATGCTTTTGACTTGCTTAGATATGAAAATTCTAGCATGTCGGAGGAACAAATTGCTGAACTTGTGACGGAAACTTTGGCCCAAGTTGGTTTAAAGGTATGTTGGATCCAAAATTTCACTTGTACTGCATCATATGGTTCCTTCCTGGCTAAGCAATCATCTCGTGATGGGTTGCGGTGCCCTCAATTTAATATATTTAAGCTACATATATGGATACACTTTGTCACATGTGTTTGGCTGGGCGGTTCAACTTGCTTTTCATCAAATTTTGAAATATATTTTTTTTTTGCTTAAAATTGTATTTTTATGTTTTCGGGTCGTTTTGATGTGTTGATGTAAAAAATGATTTTTAAAAAGTGAAAAAACATTATTTTGATGCATTTCCAAGCGAAAAACTCTTTGAAAAGCAACTGCTACCACACTCTTAAACACCCCCCTATTCTAATGCTGTCAATTTCCAGCAATGTAAAGTTCAATTTCCTGCTGAAGTTTAGAAACTGCCTGTATTTCCTTGGGCTAGTTTCCATCATTGCAGAAGGCTTAGAAACTGTCTCCTTTTCCCTGCTCTCTTATTGAAGCCTCTATTTTAGATAAGGAAACCCTTTACTTTTAGGTTGATGAAACTTAATATTTTGTTCAGGGAGTAGAGGACAGGTTACCTTCTGAGTTATCTGGTGGAATGAAGAAAAGAGTTGCTTTAGCTCGGTCTATAATTTTTGATACCACAAATGAAACAATTGAGCCAGAGGTATGTCAAGCAATGAATTAATTTTGTTCTCTAATCTTTTTGGTTTTAACTGCCACTAATAGCATCTGTTGTTGTCTTAATATATGGCTGCACTGAGACCATTTTTCTGTTAAACATTCTTTGATGAAAATATGGTTAAGGAAATGACTTTTCTCGTGTCATCCTCTGGTGGTTGGCATGTGTAAGGAAATCTATACCGATAGGATGACTGAAAGTTGCTGTCAAAGATAATTCTGGTGATTGGTGTTTTGATTATGGTGATTTTAGCTGCTGCCTGGTGACTGTTAATGGCATCTGACTATTGTTCTATTGATCAATGGAGATATGTTGCATGGTGGCAAGCAACCATGGTTTTGGTGGTTGGTGACAGTTTGTTGGCTGACTGTAAAGCAAGTATGTGCTGATTTGATGGTCAGTGGTAGTTTCCTGTGATGAGTGATTGACCTGTAGGTGATAATTATATAATCATGAGATTGGTTGCTTCTGGTGTAAGGTTTAAGTTTGTTCTGGGAAAAAAGTGATTACTGTTTCCCAAAATTTTGCTTCAATCCTTATGGTGATTGAAAATCGTATGATTTGATATTTCCTCAGTTACACTAAATATGCTGGCAGACAATGGTCAGTGGATGCTGCCTTCAACAAAGGGGTGGCTGATGGGATGTGGTTAACCAAGTAGTACTCCATGGTGCTTTTTTTTATTCTGATCTTGTAACTTCTTTTAAAATTTTTTACTTGTTTCCCGTAAGAAACTGAATGCTTTGTTTATATCATTCAAACATCGTCAAAGTAATGTTAGTGAGACATTGCCTGGTGCAGTGATAATGGTTTCCTTGATGTGATCTTATCCTGCTTTGATTTTTTTCCCTGTTATCTTATAGATTTGATTATTTTACTTTTATATCTAACATTGCTTTGTTTATGCTTTGTCTCATGGTGTTTTGTTGCACAACTGCTGAAGAGTTACTTTGATGTGATTTTATCCTGCTTTGATTTTTTTACCTGTTATTCATAGTTTTTCACTTTGCTGAACAGGTACTCTTATATGATGAACCAACAGCCGGACTCGATCCAATAGCATCTACTGTAGTTGAAGATCTCATCCGCTCTGTTCACATGAAAGGTGAGGATGCACTTGGGAAACCTGAGAAGATTGCGTCCTATGTGGTGGTCACTCATCAACATAGTACCATTAGAAGGGCTGTTGACAGGTTAGCAGTGTCAAAAAGTTTTTTGTAGTCTTGCACTATTTGTTGGCACGGACCTGTAAGGTGGCATTTCCTAAGCACTGCTGTGTGTGTAGGTTGTTGTTTCTACATGAAGGAAAGGTTGTTTGGCAAGGAATGACTGATGAATTCATGACATCAGCCAATCCAATTGTTCAACAGGTAAGAATTGTAGTGGTAGTTTTGAAACCTTCATAATTTAGTTTGCACCAAACTTCAAACAGTGAGTTTTGTTTACATGTGCTGCCAAACTATTAACTATACACTAAAGATATTGAATATAATAAAGGTGATGCTTGGTGGTCATGTTTGGTTAAATTGTGAGTGCTATAGTACTAGTGAAAAGGGAAATGTGACTTTCAGTGTCTAAAGTTTCTCATCAGTGGGATCTTGGATTCATTGTCACTGCAATGTGAGGAAATGTCATTTCTATTGCTGTTTCCTGCATTAGCTACATAGCTAACTGGGCTTCAGTCTTATATTCTCTTCATTCCCCACCTTTTTTGTCCTTCCCATTTCTTGTAGTGGTGGAAACAAGTAGTCGGGCTTTCTTTGTTGAGACAGCGTTATTATGTCGCCTATATTGTGATAGCTTTGCTGTCACGAACATCTCTTGTGTGTGAGCGCAAGCGTTCGTTTGAATACGTATGTGTGTGACGTGCAGGCGTGCGTTATATTTCAGTTCTAACTTAATGCCTTGCCTTTTCTTGTTTCAGTTTGCATCTGGCAGCCTTGATGGGCCTATTAAATACTAGGACATGAACCATGGGTTTTCGTTTCAGACAAACTTCTCTGGAGTTTGAAGACTAGATATCTCATCAACAGGTGCATGCAAATTTTGCCGCTTCCCACCAGGTCTACACTTTTGCAAACTTGTAACTGACTGATACAAAATTGTCTGGAAAGAATAAACTAGTTCAACTTTGGGCGCCATCTTGCTTTGAAAGAGCCTGCTTCTAAATATATGATTAGTTGCATACCATCATATAGTAGTTAGTTTTGTATGTGTATGTGATGAGGTGCTTACGAAGTAGTAAAAATTTAAACACATAAAATTAATTAATTATTTATAGTATACGAAAATAAGGATATTATCCCACACAAATATAAATATTAGAGCTTAATCAAGACAAACTATTTAAGTTTAAGTTAAAGCAAACCAAGTAAAGATGCACTAAATATACTTTAAACAATAAGTAAAATGAGTATTTTGTTTATGATCTAAACTAACTAAAAACAAAGAAAAAAAAAAACAAAAGAAATCAATTCTAAAAAATAAGTAGAAAATCATCTGAAAAAATATAGAAATGTTTCTCGAGGATAATTAAATATTATTAATTGAATTTAGATATGTTTTTTAATAAATCAACCAAGAAAAACAAGTTTTTTCAACATATCCTAACTTTTAGTTAATCTAATATTTATGAATCAATTAATCCTAATCATATAATAACCTTCATTAGACATGCAATATTCAATCACATGACAACTTTAACGTTAAGATAGATGCAATTGATTCATAATATTTAAACACACATAAAAAGTTAATTTAATCAAGAAAAGTTAATTTAATCAAGATTTATATTTTTCAAGTATCAAATAATCAAACATGAGTTTGAAAAATTTTATACTTATACTACTTAAAGTTAACTAGTCATGAATTCGTTATAAACTAATCACTAGTAATATATTTAAAACCAAAAACATATGTTGCTCATCATATAAAATTTCAATCATCAACTCTTAAGTTTAATTATAGAAAAACATAAGATATTCATATATTATAATCTAATATAGAATAATTTGAAGTATAAATTTTCATGACATTCTAACCTTTTAAAATAAAAAACTAAGCTTGTCATAAAATCAAAAAAGGAAAAAGATAAAAAACAATAATTATGAAAAAAAATTGAATCCCCTTCTTCTCTTATTCTATGTTCTGAACGTGATTCTTATTTTTTTTTT
>Ga0325401_1001193_pt1 | contig 21460 bp, 13 predicted proteins | sample PopdelMetagenome_FD_205666 | JGI IMG/M metagenome (GOLD analysis project Ga0325401, IMG submission 205666) | Populus deltoides microbial communities from Bellville, Georgia, United States - Xylem-PdKOR-R2 | ecosystem: Host-associated > Plants > Phyllosphere > Stem > Wood/Secondary xylem | place... | reverse complement strand
ATAAACCCTTCAAAGAGGACGATTTAAACAAAAGTTTTAAAGATGAGGTGGAACAGAAGGCTCCTGAAGGGACCCCTGCTGGTGGAGGTCTGCTTGTTGTAACGATTCATGAAGCTCAGGATGTTGAGGGAAAGCATCACACTAATCCATACGTACGACTTCTTTTTAGAGGGGAGGAGATGAAGACCAAGGTATATAATTTACACGTAAACTTGCATTATAATATAGCGTATCTGTGTACCCTGGTCTGTTAGCCTTCTTTGCATTTTTATTTGCTCATGATTCATCTGAAGAGCTCTTTCTGAAATTCATGGGAGAAACATGCTGAACTTATTTTTCTAGAACTTTGCTTCTAGTTTATATTTTGTTTACTTCAAGTGGCATTGGTGGTCATGTGGAGTGAATAGTTTTCTTGCCTGTCAATGGAATTCATTCTTTCCTCTCAGCAATGTCCATTTCTTCATGCAAGTTAATGTTCAGAAATGTCTACTGTTGGTGATGGGTGGGACACCATTCTGTTCTGAAACAAAAACCCGGGACCCGTGGCAGGCAGATAATCAATCAATTTAATTTGAAGCTAACATTTACAGGCCTAGGATTAAAAGTTTCATATTTTCTTCATACAGCGTGTAAAGAAGAACAGAGATCCTAGATGGGAGGAGGAATTCCAGTTTACACTGGAGGAGCCCCCTGTTAATGCGAAGCTGCACGTGGAAGTTGTTAGCACCTCATCCAGGATTGGCCTGCTGCATCCAAAGGTACAGATTGTATAGTTTCTTTTTAACTAACCCCGTTTAAAGATAATAAAGTATGAGAAGCGTATGCTACTAAAGTAATCATAGTCATTTTGCTTGTGAAGATGGTTTGCTTGGGTAGCACCATCTCTACACAAAAGTCCTCACCAAAGATAAGGTTGTCACAAGGCTCGGATACTTGGGGAAACAGAAATCCAGTTGGTATTTTAAACTCTGTCATGGCTTGATGCTTTCGACTTAATGCTCTGTAGAATTTGATTAATCATCATACACTACCATTTTTGAGAAAATAATCCCAAGGAAACAAAAAAGGAAGTCATAGTGCTTTATTCTCATGCTTGTGAAGTTGGAAGGATGTTTTCTGGAAAGTTTTTCCCGAGGCACTTTCTCTATTACCACCTGTGGTTGAATAAAATATGAAAGCTTAACTAAGCAGACAATCCAGTTCAGCTATGAATTGGAATTCAAAAATCATTCTCTGAATGTTATTGTTCTGGTTTTTAATCAGTGCTAGCTTTTAGAGTGTCTAGCATCCAGAAGAGGGTTGAAGAATTTCATGTTGTTTGCTTGTTCTTTAACCAGGAATCACTTGGTTATGTGGAGATCAATCTCTCAGATGTTGTTAGCAACAGAAGAATCAACGAGAGGTATCACCTTATCGATTCGAAGAATGGAAAGATTCAGATTGAGCTGCAGTGGAGACCAGCTTCATAAGCCTATCGATTGTCCTCTCTTTTGTTTTTCTTTGTTCTCAAGCCTCGAAATTCAAGCTCTGTTTCGAGTATAGGATGTGTGTGAAAGGAAAGCATTTATTGTTTCAGCAAAATTCTTTGTGTTGCTTATGTACATTGATTGCAATTAAAGAAACTATTCATGGGCTTACATGGGATTCAAAATCCAGTGCTATAAAGAATGAGGTAGCCTTCTCTGTTTCAGCATGGTATATCCAGTTGAATGAAAAATGAAATTCACAAAACAAATCATCATCGTAGCTGTGTAGGTAGAGAAGCTATTTGGCAAATGTATGCTTGGCGGTTAACTAAGCTGGCAATTCCATGGTATATCCAGGCCATTAGACTCATTTAGAATATATCTGATTGATCGGGTCTAATGAAATATTAAAGAAAATGATAAGAGGATTTTTCAGAAAGTGAAGAAAGAGTCGAGAGAAGACACTCGAAGGTGAATATAATCCCTGAAGATGCATCTGGGTGTATTGAATCGAGTTATTTTTCTCAGGTGTAACAGGAAACACAAATGCTACCCGCTTTTTAATACAAATACAAATTCAGGACACCCTTGTGTTGTGCATTAAGAGCCTTCCATCATGGTGTTGTCAGTTAACAAAAGCATGTCCATTATTGTTCCCTTTTGAGACGGTGACAGTAATTCTATTCAACTGCTTTTGGATTGTCCCGTGAATTATACCATCTTCAGCAGCAGCCAGGTGCTAATCTTGATGGATCAGCAAATGAGGGGGAGAGAGAGAGGTGAGGGTTGGAAGACTACAGTGCTAGAATGTTCGGGTTTCCCGCGACTGTGTTTTGGATTCTGCTGCAGAAGCAATGGAGATGTATTCCTCGGGGAAAAGCTCACTCGAAAGAGGTGTTTATAACACCTTATTCACAAGTCTTTAGTGCAGAGGGTGTTGATGGTCCTGCCACACTCTTAACTCGAGAACATTATGAGTAATGTTTGGCTGCTTTTCCTGATGCTTTATCAATCAGAATACATTTGTGATTTAGGCAGTACAGAAGCAATAAAGTAAAGCCCTTTGGTTTTAGTAGGTTCCACGGCTGTTTTAAGCAATCTATTCTCTCCTGTTTGAATTCCTGAGTCTTTTCAGGACCTGGCAGGCTAGCCTGTGGACTGTTTCGTTAGATGAAGAACCAAGTCCAAGTGAGAACAGAAAGCTGGGAGCCAAGGGGACCAGGAGTGGCAGTGTGTTTGACAAATTTCTGACAGATTATTCAGGAGTTGAAAACTCTGGTAGGCATTAGGCTTTGGCGCCTTTATAACGATTTTAAGATATGATTTGTCAAGCAAGAGATTGGTTCTCCTCAAGCATGAGGACTCTCACAATAGTTCAATCTTTTCAGCAACCTTAAATAGCCCACTATTTAAGGTTGCTGAAAAGATTGAACTATTGTTCCGAGACAGAGGTTGCGAGGCTTCTAGTTCAGGTGCACGCTGCTGCTGGTGTCTTGAAAACAGATAAAAATCCAGTATGAATATACGAGGTGTGCAGGATGAAGATGAGCATGGCAATCTTGAGGAAAGAATCCCTTCTTTGAAACTGACTATTGCTCATAAACTTGGCAAATTCGACCATCCCCTCCTCTGAATGGACAAACGGACCTGCTACTGAAATTGGGTCTGCCCTGATACATGGTGGAGTGATGGCTGGTGGGAAGGGGTCGCAACTAAGTTCGTGCCAATGTTCTGCAAGTTTACTTTTCAAGTGAAAACTTATCTTTTACAATCCATTTGAAAGTTGACTTGGTAATATATATATATATATATATATATATATATATTTTCTCCAAGCATTTGAAAGTTGACTTGCTAAACACGAGTAATATATTGAATTGTCTTGATTAATTCAAATAAGATTTTTAAGTTTATTAAAGATTTTTTTTTCAAAAAATTTTATTAAATTTTTTTTTTAAAAAATTGTTTTTTCAATATATATATATATATATATATATATATATATATAAACCTAAATCGAAGTTATTTCAATAAGTTAACATGAATTTATTTTAAAATAATATTATTTTAAAATAAATTCATGTTAGCTCACAGACCTGAGAATTGATCGAAACAACCCTAACAACTCAGGTTTTGGACCGGCTTTCGTAAATTTGGTCTTGAAGCAAATACAGGGTCTTTCACGAGTTGGAAAAAAAAAAAAAAAAGAGTAAAAAAAGCATATAAAACATCGACCCTCAAGCTCGCTGCCACGTAGCAATCTCAACAAGATTACCACTGATCCCACCCACGCAAAATCCAAACTTGCCAGTTTATCCAAAATTTAAAGCTCTCATTTCATTTTATAGGCCAGTCCTCTCAATTTCACTCTTTCCTTCTTCAAGTTTGTTAGAGTCATAGAGAGAGAGAGAGTTTCGATGGCGTTACCGGTCGTTGACACAGAGTACCTGAAAGAGATCGACAAAGCACGTCGCGATCTCCGTGCTCTCATCGCTTACAAAAACTGCGCTCCTCTCATGCTTCGCTTAGCGTAACTAACCAACTAACTAACCACTCATTGTCTTTGTTTGAATCTTACTGTTTCGATTGATTTTTTATTTTCCGGTTATGGTTTTTTTGAAGGTGGCATGATGCAGGAACGTATGATAAGAACTCGAAAACAGGAGGAGCTAATGGTTCGATAAGGAATGAAGAAGAGTACTCTCATGGTTCTAATAGTGGCTTGAAAATCGCTATCGATTTTTGCGGTTAGTTAGTTCCACTGAAATTTAACTCACTTGATTCGTTGATTTTTTTTTTTAATATTTGATTATGATTATGATTTTTTAATTTTTTAGAGGGAGTGAAGGCGAAACATCCGAAGATTACTTATGCGGATTTATACCAGGTGATTTTCTTTGATTAATTGATGAATTGTATAATTAATGATGCAGATAATTAAATAACTGTTTAATTAATAATAGTATTTTCCATTTTTATGCCTATTTAATATGTTGTTTCACAGATTTGGTAGTTAATAATTAACATTTATCTTGATTTTCTTGTCAAAAAATAACATATGTGGATATGTAATTGAAAAACTTGTGATTATAATGTAAATGAGGTAGCGATTTTTCGTGTGGGTGAGTGGAGAGGTGGAACATGCATGGAATATTCCAAGGATCACACACGCACACGTGTCCAGGAACGCACGCTCATTTTCCTGGGGAATGGAAAAACTAACTATATAGTTTGTGGATAGAGATGCAAGTTCTTAGGACGTTACAACCACTGACACGACTAAATCACAAGGCTTGAAGTTTTAAAATGTGTCTGCCTGACCTGTCTAGTCAATCTTCTCAATAATTTTACGTTAATTGCAATGAAATGACGAGTTCTATTAATGCAAGTAAAGTGTTCCTGTCTCATTGTCATCCATGTTGGTATCGAGCGCTCACGAATATTGATACCAACGGTGTCCTTTTAATTGATGAATAGGTTTCTAAGTTTTGCAGGGAAGAATTTGGAGAGATTTTCTTCTAGTATTTTTTCCTACCTATATAGGAGGAATTTGTTGAAGGATATTGGGAGGTGCACACTGTCAGATGTACTATCATGGATTCATGGTTGCAGCTCTGATCCTTGGCAGGATACCCAACTATATTTGCCAAACTATGAACACACCATCAAACCTTAAATTCCATGATTGTTACATCAGTCGGTACATTCAGTTCAAAATTAGTGTAGTTGTTGATATACAATGAGTGGTGGTTTGAATATGAAATATTTGAATATTCTGATTATAATTGTTGGGTTTCCGAACACAATGAGCAATTTGATTCATAGTCAACAACTTTCATGTTCAGCTTGCAGGTGTTGTTGCAGTGGAGGTCACTGGGGGTCCAACCATTGATTTTGTTCCTGGTAGAAGGGTATGTGATTGTGGCATTTCTCGGCGATATAGGTGATTATGAGTTCATAACAATGCTGACTATATGTCCGATCTCTTAGGATTCAAATATTTGTCCCAAGGAAGGGCGACTTCCAAATGCTAAGCTAGGTATTTTCAGTATTTTAATTATTGTGGAAACTTCTTTAATTTAATTCAGGGGCTGGAAATTCTCAAATCGTTGTTTGCTTTCTTCTAATGTCATAAACTTAGCTAAACCTGATTCAAAGGGAAGGTGAATTTATGTGTTTTGTTGTGTCTTTGTCATTCTGTAAATAAGCTATCCATTGCATGTTTACAGTATCAAGAGAACTAATAGTTAAGGGGGTATGCGCTGTACAGGACTGATGCGCAGCAGACTAGTTTCGCTGGCTATAATTATCCATTGAATTTAGCTGTCTTCAAGTCGTCTTCTCAGTCTATTGAATTTCTATTTCAAAAATCTAGTTTTCCAATTTTTGAGAACTTATGTTCCATGCGGACCTGAAAGTTCTTTCCTTAATGTGGGTATTGTGTTGAACACGAGTTGAAATGTTAGCCAGGATTGTAAATTGTTATGGTGTTTGGCTAAGAGGCAGAACCGTCACACAAAATGCAAAGCAAGTTCATTTTGGGGACCCAATGCATTTGTTTACTCTAAGCATTGCACATGAAGATACATGCTAGATTTTCAGGCAAGATTATTTGTAGGTGAATCACTTATAATTGCTTGTTTGTTGGTTTCAGAACCTTTCATATGTTCTGTCTCATAAAATTACTCCTAAATCCATAGAGTTCTACCATTAGTAGGTGGTTTAACGTGGAGGAGTGTCAGGTTCTCGTATCTCAATTCATGCGATGATCTTTACTTGCGTTGGTTCTGCTGATAGAGCAGTCATACTGATCTGTTCTTTCATCTCACAACGCGCATAGATTCGTGCTGATTTCTGTGTAAGAAATTTGTGTGTAAGTTGTAATTTGCAGCTGTTCTATGACTAAAAAATTGATGTTGTTTGATCTTCGTATGGGCTGTTTATTCAGACTTTCAGCATAGGAAGGGGCGAAGCTATACATTAGGGAAGGGGGGCAATTGCACCCCTTAATTTGTCATAATTATCACTTTAGTCCTTATACTTTCAATTTGTTATGATAATTTTAAATAAAAATACATTAGTCGCCCAACATAATTTTCCTAATTCTTAACTATGAAACCCCTTTAATTGTTTTATACTTCCCACTTTAATCCTTGTACCTTTCAATTTTTCATGATAATTTTAAATAAAAATACATTAGTTGCCCCCATAATTTTCTTAATTCTTACCTATGAAAACAATTTCCCCACCTTAATAAATACTTCTAGCTTCGCCACTGAGCTTAGGGGAAGCTAATCGAAGATGAATATTGATGCAGAACTGAGAAATTTCATGGGGACCATTTCACATTTTAGACAGCTACATATCAATGATTCTTGTTTGTTCTTTGGAATCTGCTCACATTGATCCTTAGAAGAGTGCCTGTGGGTTGGCTATGCATACCTGTTGAAAGTTCATATGTTTAAATAGGGCACTTTGAAAGGACTTGTATTTTCACTCTTCATTTGTGAACCATGGCAGGTTCACCACATTTGAGGGACATCTTTTATCGGATGGGTCTGTCTGATAAAGATATCGTGGCACTTTCTGGAGGTCATACTCTGGTAATTCTGTAGAACTGTTTCTGATGTTCTACGTAGATCTGATAAGCCACATATGCTCAAATCTGTAATTCTTTTGGCGGATATTGTTCTGTTTAGGGAAGGGCACATCCAGACAGATCTGGTTTTGAAGGGCCCTGGACTCAGGAACCTCTAAAGTTTGATAACTCGTACTTTGTGTAAGTTTTAAAGCAAGCTCAGCATACTACCATTTATCTGTGTAGAGATTATGAAATTAATTAATCTTTCACTCTCTGGCGGTACTAGGGAAATGTTGAAAGGGGAGACAGACGGGTTATTGAAACTTCCAACAGACACTGCTTTGTTGGATGACCCTGCTTTCCGTCCTTATGTTGAGCTGTATGCTAAGGTAATGTGGGCTTTTATTTTTACCAAATGACTTGTTGCATGAATGGCTCGTCAAAACTTTTCCGATCCCCTTTCAACCTGCTTTGATTTTTCAATGCAGGTTGGGTCTGGATAAAACTATTGGCTCGACCATCTTGAAACCTAGTTTTATACATTTTATTTTCCTTTTGATAGATCTTTTTTAATTGATGGGTAACGGTTCGAAAGTCGTTTTTTTGAACACCAATGAATTACATTGTCCAGGGTTAGTTTGGACCCTAATCTAATGTTACCCTAAAGTGGGCTTTCTGGCCCTTTTCAAGCTTCTATTCACCAACTAGCAACCTTATGGTTCTTTGCCCCCCTTGGGATTGGGAATCGCAGGTGTAAATCTATACCTTGATTTGCACCTCGAACTAGAATCATTAATAAATAATACACGAGATTCAGATTGGTGTCATAGTTAGATTCATGGACTGTGGGGTGACTTCAACGTGCTTGCTTAACTCTGGGGGTATAATATGATACGTGATTTCTTTTTGTTCAATTTTTATTGTTTCTCAGGACGAAGAAGCATTCTTTAGAGACTACGCGGCTTCGCATAAGAAGCTTTCAGAACTGGGGTTCACTCAAGAGTCTTCTGGGTTCAAGGTAAAGGATACCACTGTACTGGCACAGAGTGCAGCTGGAGTTGCAGTTGCTGCGGCTGTTGTGATCCTTAGCTATTTCTACGAAGTTCGCAAGAAAATGAAGTAGACGCTGGCTAACCTTCTCATGTACTGTAATTTTCTTGAACAAGTCAGTGGCATTTGCTTAATTTTCACAGCCCACGAGCTGAACACTCAATATTTGTATCCAATAACAGCCAAAACACATACTTTTACTCAATACAAGCAATCTCTTTTCATTGCATAGTCAAATATCAAAACACGTATGACAAATGAATTTCTTTGATCAATTTGCGAACTTATTGTGCCAGAAAGTAACATCTTATTAACAGGTATGCAAAATTCCGGTGATGTCTCTTGCATTGAAGACTTTGGTACACATGGTTAGGTGCGTGCCCACACTACTCTCGATGCTTTCTTTCTTATCTTTAATAGTGAATCCAACTTTTTCAATGATATTGATTTGAGTGTTCATTTCAAACGATAAGCAATGGATTGGAAGAGCTGGGTGTATGGCTATGATGTCTTGCATTCCTCACCTGTCGTTGTTCATGTTTTCTATCCTGAGACATATTTTAATGCTTTCATGAACAGCAGAAGTCTTTCCACTCTCTCCACAACCCACTTTAGATCCAGAAAGAAACAAATCAAGTCCTTGAATCTGAGGTTTATCATGATTGGATAACGAAGGCCCTAGTTTATTGCGTAGCTTGAGGCGTCTTACGGCCTGAGACGAAACTTGGTTATCTAAACAGTAAACAGTATATTCACTGTTTTGGAGCATCGATTGTGAATATACACATGGAAGTGGGCTTGTTTCCTACTCTTTCATGGTGGATTCAAATTCAACAAAAAGTCACGAGAAAAAAAGTTTCTCATGGCATTGAACAGAGATGTAGGGAGAGAGGAGCTGGTGCTGCTACCAGTTGATCTCTTCTTGCACTCCATCGCAGTGCCTTTCCTCTTAAATCTGCGTTTGCTTCAATACTTAAAGACCCTTTCCCCGTTATGTGGTGCTTTACAGTATTGCCCTTAGAATAAAAGTGGGATTTGGTTAGGATGGATGTAGAAGATCTGATTGGTTCTTCTCTCCATCAATAATGTATCCAAAAAATTAAAAGTGCATTAATTTGGTTTGGAGAAAGCGTTGTTTCGAGCTATATCCTAATTGTGGGTCATAGGAAGCTGCCTTGTGCTAACTGCTAAGGTTAAGGAGTCCCACATGGGGAGGGCTGCCAAAGAGGTAATTAAGAGTTTTAAGGACTCTGCCACGAGCCTGCTCAGTACCTAAGCACGTGACATTCACGTGCTTGCTTGGCTGGCTATCACCACTTATTCTTGAGTGTTGCCAATCCTAAGCTTAGTCCTAAAAAAACCGATTGTACCAAATCACAAATTTGATTGATTTTTTTCCTTCTATCTCTCTCTCTCTCTTTTTGGGCAGTTATTTGTTTGTGTGCACAAATAGTAGTGGGAACCAGTAGGGAAAGAGACATTTGTGCCAACCAACAGTGTACAATAACCTAACTGATTGAGGTGATGAGATTTGTACTGAAACAACACAGAGACATGAATGATTAATGTAGATGTGATTTATTTGTACGGTGGAAAGTATTTTTTGAAATAGCTTTTATGAAAAGTAAATTTTAAAAAAGTTATTTTTTTTATATATATTATAGTGTTATAAAATAATTTGAGGAAAATATTTTTTTTTAGTAATTGACTATGTTATAAAAAATAAAATGAAAAATAACTTAAAAAATTCAATTTTATAAAATATATTTTTTAAAAAATAAAAATAAAAATAACAAAAATCAAATCTAAAAGATAAAGAAATCAAAAGATAATAAAATTAAAAAAAATTATAATTTCATAAATTATTTAAAATAAAATGAATATCAATTAATAGAATGAGAATCAAATTTGATAAATAAAAAAATTAATTAAAAAAATAAATAATAATCAAAATAATAGGGTTAAAATTGATATAAAATTTAAATTAAATCAAACTAAAAAAAAAATTCATAACAAAATATTAAGGATCAAATTTTATATAATCAATAAATAATAAAATATTTTTGAATTTTTAATAATTTAAAAAATGTTTTCCGTCTAATAAAATCAAGTTAAATTTTACTTTAACCCAAAAATATTTTTTATTAATCAAATGATAAATAAACACAAAAAAAATTAAAAATTGATTTCTAAAAAACCGAAACAAACAAGACTAGTTATTGTAAAAAAGAAAAAAGAAAAGAAACGCATCTAATTGTAGATGTTGCAAGAGTAAATTCTTTTGTTGAGCATATCAATGACTACCTTCACCCTTTAATTCTCGAGCATAGCCATTATTAAATGTAGCAACAACTTGTCTTTGTTGTGTGGTTAGTTTTTGAAAGCTGTGTGGATAAGCTTAGGTGGGGTTCTGTGAAAAACGAAGGGGGAGAGGGGGAGGTCTGTGCGGGAATAAAATCACACAAAGTTTCAACATCCAAGTGAGCCCAGAGTCGGACCAGTCGAGAGATGGTCAGAGACGGTGAAAAAGTAGGTGAAATACACTCATAATTTACACAAGTGGACATCCTTCCCTCTCTCACTCCATTTGACAGCAACTTCTACCCATGATCCTTCACCCTTCCCGTCCACTTGGATTTCATGATGAGATATATATATATATATATGGAAATAGATAGATAGATAGAGAGAGAGAGAGAGAGAGAGAGAGACTGTGTGGTGGTGGGTAGCAAATAATTCGCAAATCGGAGGGGAGAGATAATAACAACAAAAAGGTGAATCAACCTTCTTATTGCCTGAACTTGTACCACAAGGTTTGGAAAAAAAAAAAAGGAAAAAGGAAAAAAAGTGGAAGGTGAACCAAATCCCACATACAACCACAACCACGCTCATTATCTTTTTCCCTATTCTTCCCTTTTCTTTCGTCATCTTCCCTTGAATCCAACCTCCAACTCTTCTAGAAACCCCCCCCTCCCCCTCTCTCTCTCTCATGCATACCAATAGAATAATGAGCCACAGCTAACTACCATCTGCACACTTGAGCATTTCTTTTCCATTACCCATCACAACTAACTTACTAATTAGCAAGATCCTCAGCTGAAAACCATGAACCTAACTTGATTCATTTAAGCCTAAAACAGACCCCAGATCTCATTGCAATGAGCTAAGATTAATATCTACTCATTTAAACAGTGGGGTTTTTTTTTTAATGGGATTTAAGTCTTATAAAACCTCATCGTTAAGCATCTGAAACAGTCCAGATCAAGATCATCAAATTCCAGCTCCATTGGTTCACTCACATATGAACAGAGATGGATTTCCTTAGGCGTCAAGATAATAACTAAAAAGAAAGATGTAACCGATTCGTTGTAGGATAAAGGCCATTTAAGAATCATGGAAGCATGGTGATTGGGCATAAAAAGAAAGAAAGAACGAAACTGGACCTCACTACAGACCCACCCTCATCGGTGTTAGTTCCAACAACAATAGGGATATAAATATAAGGGCGTGCATGAATTCTAGTACATGTTGTCTAGTGAGCTAGGGAAGATTGGAGAGCCATCTAAAGCAATTAATCAAAAGTTGTCCAGAGTTAAATACAAGAAAAAATGAAATAAAAAAGAAAAAGAGGGAGGGGACAGAGAACACACCATGTCCTCCTGCCTGCAATTTAATATAATCTTACTTTACACCTACCTGAAGGTTAGCTATATTTAATGTCCCTTTTTTTTATGCTAATACCATCAAGAGAGATACCACCAGCCACCCCCTCGACCCCGTCTCACCAACTCGCATCTAGAAGCAATTAGGGTCACTTCTACCCCCTTCCCTTTCTCTCTCTTTCTCTCTAAAAGAGTCAAAAGCCTATAAAATCACTTCTCGAGGGCCGGCCTTGATGTTCTAGCAACAAGAAAAAAGGAGGCCTCCGTCTCTAGTCCTACCACAACACCGCACACCCTTCTAAGAAGAAAGAAGGAAAAAAAAAAAGACCCACCAAAAATATCCTACTGAAATGGGAAGGTCTCCTTGCTGTGAAAAAGCCCATACAAACAAGGGTGCGTGGACCAAGGAGGAAGACGATCGCCTTGTTGCTTACATTAGAGCTCACGGTGAAGGTTGCTGGCGCTCACTTCCTAAAGCCGCTGGCCTTCTTAGATGTGGCAAGAGTTGCAGACTTCGTTGGATCAACTATTTAAGACCTGACCTTAAACGTGGCAATTTCACCGAAGCAGAAGATGAGCTCATTATCAAACTCCATAGCCTCCTTGGAAACAAGTAAGCATAGCTAGCTAACAATAGAAAAAGATTAACCCTTTTGTATACAGTTGACTATTTAATGCTCATGATATTTGTTATCCTTGCCGTAGATGGTCACTCATAGCTGGAAGATTACCAGGGAGAACAGATAATGAGATAAAGAATTACTGGAACACACATATAAGAAGGAAGCTTTTGAACAGAGGCATAGATCCCGCAACTCATAGGCCACTCAACGAACCAGCAGTACAAGAAGCCACAACAACAATATCTTTCACCACGACTACTACTTCAGTACTTGAAGAAGAGTCTCTGGGTTCTATAATTAAAGAGGAAAATAAAGAGAAGATAATTAGCGCAACTGCTTTCGTATGCAAAGAAGAGAAAACCCAAGTTCAAGAAAGGTGTCCAGACTTGAATCTCGAACTTGGAATTAGCCTTCCTTCCCAAAACCAGCCTGATCATCACCAGCCATTCAAAACTGGAGGAAGTGGAAGTCTTTGTTTTGCTTGCAGTTTGGGGCTACAAAACAGCAAGGATTGCAGCTGCAATGTTATTGTGAGCACTGTTGGGAGCAGTGGCAGCACTAGCACAAAGACTGGTTATGACTTCTTGGGGATGAAAAGTGGTGTTTTGGATTATAGAAGTTTAGAGATGAAATAAAGATATTTGGGGCTAATTAATGTTGATGCTGTAGTTGAAAAAGAATGGAGAGAAAGGAGAAAGGGATTGCCTATTAAATTGAAAATCTCTTTATTAATTCCTCCATTTCTTTTCCTACTCTCAAATTTGTATGAATTCATGATTAGTGCATGATAGTGCACATATACTATTAGTGCAGGTTAGTGATCATTATAATTGATGAGCCTTTTCCACCCTTTGAGATTTGATTTGTTCTCTTTGCTTGATTCTTCAGTTTTTGTTGTTGCCAGAAGGTAAACATAAAGCAACAGTTAATTAATTAATATACTTACTATTTCTCCAAAAATATCATCCCCTTTTAAAATATTTCTCTAAAGGATTTGAATTCAAGATGTGTTCCCTCCTCTCTCTTGTGGTTTTAGGGGTGAGTATTGCCGAACAAGATGTCGATCCATTTGCCAAGAACTTGAGAAATGTTAGATCATCTACAAGGATCTTACCATGCCAGCAATTTTTTTTTTTTTAATATTTTTTGTGAATTATCTTGCTGTCGATTTTAGAATCTTTTTGGGATTGTCTTTTTTGGAAAAGTTTGATTTGCTGTAGTAGAAAAAAATGGATAAGCCGTGAGAGGAGGAGAAACGAGGAGGGTGGGTAACCCATCTTTTCTATTCTAATAAAAGCGTATATAAAAAATGTGGAGAAACTAAAAACTGTCTGCAGTGCCACTCTCTACCAACCTTATATTGATTATCTAAGCCCCATAACACATCCAACCACTGTTATAAAACCCTGTCGTTTAGACCGGCTTGAATTGAAAAAATAAAAAAAAATTAATCCGATATAAACCCGAGTTAACCTGTATTTAGATAAAACCTAATAACAAAACTTGTTGAATATGTTTTAGTAAGATGTAGCTTTTTAATTAACTAGGGCTAACATTTTCGAGCTATAACCTGATAACAATCGAGTTTTAGTTGGGTTTTAAAACTATCTAATTAATTGCATCGTAGGGTTGAATTCAGATCAAATCCTAACCAGCAATGTTTATATTTTGGATTGGCTTACGTTCAATTTCAACCACCACAATTTATTTTAGATGGATTTTAACATTATAAATACAATATATATATATAAATTAAAGAGTGAATCTTTCGTTTATCGTTTCGATTTCGTGAAAGATTATGAATTCATAGTTTAAAGAGCGAATTCACCTGTATTACGAGTCAAAATCTTAATGTTTTGTTCTAGTTTAAAACATTAATTAAATCTAGTAAGAAAAAACCGTGCGGTGATAACGTGAAATAATGTCTTTACATGGATTTATTAATTAAGGGTTGTTTATATACATTAGTGGTTTAATTAAATAATTTATACCGTAATTGTCAATCAAGTTAAAGAATTATGACTATTTTCTTGAGAATTCAATCCCATTTATCGAACTAGGGCAAGAACTTGGGGGGTTGATTAAGTTTATTTTGCTTGAGACTTCATATGCCTTGATTTATTTACTATATATTACTAACCTACGATAGAATTGTAGTCAAGAAGTAAACTCTTGAAACTTTAATTACCAGGTAAAAGCTAAACTAAACCCTGGAGAACTCTTACAATTCCACTACGATTTTATAATTATGATAATTAATAAAATAATAGACCGGTTTTATACAAAACATATATGATTATTTTTATTTATTTCTGTGTCCTTTGTATGTTTATGAATTACTTTTCTCGAAATAAATGCATTATATATATATATTCTTTATAATAAAAATACATAATTTGATTTTTTTTTCAAGCAAAATATATTTTTAAAATATACAATTATAAACACAAAAACAAGAGGTTCTGTCATTAAAAACAATATATAGTAATTGGATTATGAAGCAAACAATAAACTAACAATTTTAATTAGTAATTAATCCAGTACCAGGCACAGAAGTGGTTGGAAAAAAATAGAAAGATATTGCTGGAAAGAAATTAACATCAAGCAAGAAAGGGATCTATGAACACTAAATTCTCAAGCTCTGAAAATGAAGGAAATTAATCTAGTTCTAGGACGAAGACGAGGACCCATTTGGTGGTGGTAGCTGCCTTGAAACAAGATCCTTGCCCGAAGAAATGAGAGCAAGGAGGGAAAGAAAATGGCCATTCCCATGTAGAAAAGGTAGCCACTTTTCAACTATTAACCTGTTATTTTCATTTTCAAAGGTGTTAGGTAGAGGCAATAGAAGCTTCCATGAGATATTTTATTAGCCCTCGATCCATGGCTTCTCCCTCTCTTACTCTAGGAAGAAAAATTAAACAACAAGGCTCAAGTTTCTTCTTCTTATTATTATTATTACTAACTCATTGCTTCTTTCACCATCAATGGTGTAATAATTGCCCTCCCTTCACTGCTAAATAGTTCAACTTCTACCAACATCACATGCACAACCTTGTCCGAGGGCCCCTCCAAGTTTTCTTCTGGATCCTTGCCTTCCTTTCCAAAACGACGACCCTCAAATGCTCAATTATCATACAATATCGCCTTCACCATTAATTTCGTATGGAAAACATATATATATATATATATAGATAGATCTTCGCATCACATGATGATCAAGGGTATATAAACCAAGCAATTTCGTGTGGAGAATGTTGAGATTAACAAGAGATTCAGCGATGAAATCAATCGGTATCTAAGCATGGCAAGATAATCCTCCACAATTCTACATCAGAATTTTATAATTATTCGACTTCCGATTTATTATATTTCTTTGTAGGTAACAATTTACTTACTCTACTAGGCAAAACATGAACTCTACAATCCCTTTATATTCACAATATCCTTCCATATATAGTTTTATATATTTATATTCTGGGTATTTCTAGAATAATTTTTTATGCACCGAAACCACGTCTTTATCTCTAATTCTATCAAGATCATCCTTTTCATGCATGATAGTGTTAAAGAATTCACGGGAACTTTGTATTTTACCATCTGATTTAAAAATATCATGATCTCAAGAAAATAAAATTTAAAAATATCAACTAAACTACATCGAGATCTTCCCTTGTAAGATTTTGATTTATATATAAATAAATAAATAAACAAAGAGAATGTGAAATACGTACAAGAACTGACAAGGTGGGATCATTTTTATTAATGGTTAAAAAAGATCAACTATAAAGGACACTTAAAAAAAAGTAGGTTTGTGATGAAAGAGTGGCAAGGATGTAAATAGTAGAAAGATTAGGGGGGATAATGCAACAGAGGTGAGAAACGTCCGCATCGCACACATTACCAACTCCTCTATTTTTGGGTGGTAGTTGGAAGCCGTCCGACGTAAGATCATGTGCTCGGTTGCGACAGTAGGCCCCATACCTTTGTCTCCTTCACTCTCCCCCTGTCCTCAACCCCCAACCTCTTTCAGGATAGCATTCTAATGCCCTCAATGCCTTTTTATTTTATTTTATTTTTTTGAGATTTCTATGGTATATATAAATCATAATTTTATATACTTGATGATTCAGTATATGCTAGCTCGTTTCTTCAGTAAAGCATCTTAATAAATCTTCAATGGTATGATTAATTTAGTAAAAACCATGAGTGCATATATGCATGTGTTGGGTGAGAAGTTTATCCAGCGAGTACTGATCAGTGCTTTACTTTATATTGATAATGATATTCGAAATTGCACCGCCGAAAGCCTTCTACTGTCTTGTGTTCGGGGAACCAACAAATTCACGTGATCCAAATTTATTAGATCTGCGAGGGGAAGAAGAAGAAGAAGAAATATGCAGATTCAGTGGTGTTTATACTGATATATATTGTCAAGGCGAGGTGAATTTCTTTCTTTTCCCTGCTCATGCAAGCGTAAGGAAGCTCGACCATGATAGTCTAGACGGCGTCGAACATCTTGTTATATATAGAAGTCAATCGCAGGGCGACTTTTCTCTTTCGCTGCTCCACCACAAAAATCCAGCTCGAGTTTTCAACCTCATCGTGCCATTTTTCTTCCACATCATGAATCAATATCAAAAGAGTTGATGATTTATCGGAGAGTAAAGTCTACGAGGAAGTTGAGAGCAGCATGCTAGCTGCAGTGCAAACAATCCCAGTGCCTCTTTGACAGCGTGGACATCCCCGCTACCAAACGAAGCCCAAAGGTCTATCTGCATGCTCAAACACCTTATCTCGCCGCATAGAGACTGGAAAAAAAGAAGAAAAATTATAAAATGCGTGATATCTCTCGAAAAGAAAGAAAGATGGCAAGAACATGTAAAAGGAGCGGTAAGTTGAGCACACTGGCGCAAGCTAGCAAGAGGCTGGTTGGTAGGAAAAGTTAACACGGGCCGGTGAGTAATTAATTATTAGGGTGGGAGAGATGTTCATTCTAATCATAAACATTACTGTAACCAATAAAGCATGGTTTTTTTTTTCTTCAGAAATTTATTAAAATAGTATTTATTTATTTTTAAAATCAACATACTAAAAATAAAATTATAAAAAAAAAACCTGGGGAGAAATGATCTCTTCTCCAACGGCAAGAACAAACACCGAAGGCTAGCGTACGAGTGGCTAACATGGACGCAAGGAAGTTCATGATAGGGGTTAGGTGACTTTCTCCGAGGTTGATGTGATTGATCCCAAGGTCTTTCCACAGTATCAGTCAACTATCTTGTCTCTTTCGTTAAAATTTCTACACTCTTCCTCCAAGTTAAATTAATTTAGGCAACCGTACATTATTAATTTTTTTCCCTTCTTGCTGGTGGTTTCGTGTCATGTATATCTTTTCAACTGTATTAATGGTGTTATTACGGTGTTTCCTTCTGACCCTGTTATATATATATATATATATATATATAAAAGAATAATTGTTTTCGTGAATTATAAATATTATATATGATTTTAAATTGTATTATTTATCAAATATTATATTTTTTATATTGGGTTTTTTTTTTTAAACATTGCAAGGTCCAAAAACACTCTACATTACTCAGCCAATTAATATGGTGTCACGCAGAGGTGTTCAATGGCATCTCAGGACACTACGTGTTAATCTTGGCCAACTAATTATAATTAGTGGAAAATTAGTTAAAGCAAAGAGGATTAGGTCAATGAAAGGGGACGTGTCATGTCACATTACTTGAAAAAATTTTCTTATTCTTTTTCTGGAAAAAAAAGCAGGTAATGGTGGTCTCCTTTGGAAACGTGGCACACCAAGGATGGGCATGGAATAAATTACAGGGTCAAGTATTTTCCAAGCTAATTAATATAAATCATGCTAAAAATGGACCGTTTCAATTGATGCTGTAGTGTACTCTATTCACATATCACCTTAATAGTTTATTGTCTAAAATCTGTAGACTTCGGCCGCCTACCTATGACTCTGCAAATCGGGACAAATGGGCACTGGATGTCCTCTCTCTCAGTTACAGTGTATTTACCGTTGAATATACTTAATAATGAATTAATTAGCTAGCCGCTCTCTGAGGCTGGCGGCCTGATGACGGGAAGCCTATTATTTCTGAAAGAGCAATTATTTAATATATTGGGAATTCAGTGTTTTTTACTCACAAGAGTATAGGATCAATGAATTATTTTTATTATGGATTTTATGTTACTGTGAGATAACGAAATGAAATTCTTCTTATATTTAACTATTTCTTCTCTTGAAAAAGGGGTTACGGATGTACGGTACAGCGAAGGACTTTTTTTTCTGTCTTGTTTTCTATATATTTGATAGCAAATGATATTTTCAGATTAATTGACATATTAAGTGAGATAAAATTCCTTTTTTAGTGATTCCCAGGATATATTTTCCATATCATCTTAGTGCATTCAAACTTTAACGGAGGATAATGGTTGAGTCTAGGGTTTGATATCGCCTGTAACTGTTCATTCTCAGAAAAAATAAGTAAAGAGATCATCCCTAAATTGGGGCTTGTTTTAGTTAAGATGCTGCATCGAGGAATCCAACATGAATACTAGGATATAAATAAATCAACGTCGATGATCTGATTAGACATAATTGGAAGAATTATCGAATATGAATTTAATAGTATTATGACAGGATGATTTAATTAATTTGCAGGCACTACAATCTAAGAAGAAAATAAGAACAAACGAAGCAATCAACACAGAGATCACCTACTCGATTGTCATTTGATCATGGAGAGCTTAAAGTCGTGATTACCATATCCCAAACATGCCCATATGGGTTGAATTTGTTAGCCCCTGCATGTTAGCAAAAAAGTTCAATTCCTAGTAAAATACTCAATCTCGTGTGAGATTAGGGATATATATTTACTTTAAACTCTAGTAAACTTCTACCTACTTTTTTTGTGTGAAGAATGTGATGGAGATCGAGTTGAATTTTGGCAGGCTTCTACAGCCTCTAGGAGGAAAAAAGGCAGGTTCTTTGGAAGCTCTAGCGGTCCAGCACCACTTCTCTTCTTTTATGTAGCTTGCTACTAGTCAGCATTGCTACAGTTTTCCTTCTATCTTTCACGAGCATATTAATTCGTTCTTGATTTTCCCATATCATTTCAATCCTCCAATCTACAGTCACGTATTTAAATCCATGCTTATAGCTAGCAGGCAGGCAGGCATTGTTCTGCAATGCATGAGTGGAGTCAAAATCACCATGGCTCTATATATTTCGTTTGAATCCTGATGCTTAAATATTTAATAGAGTTTTATGCATATAGTCTTGGCCCAAACGAGATTGACAGAGGTCGGATTCATATATATATTAGATATATAGCTTGATGCGTTTGGGCCAGGCAAAAGCATGATGCTTGTATTTAACGAGTATTAATTCATACTAATAATAAAAAAACTAATTATATATATGTAATTGCTTCGTGTGTTTAAGTACTCACAGACCACCAGTACTCCATCTCATAATTTCTTTTTCAAACATCATTACTTATAATATATAATTATATATATACAGCAATTAATGTCAATGATATATATATATATTAATTTGTAAGTTGCATCGTCGCTCAGCATATATACGTACCTCGCAAAAAGCATGTAATATATGTTTTTTCATAAGATGGCAATGATTGCATATGGATTTTATCATAATAATTAACAAAATGATTTCGGAGGCGTTATAATTCTATTCAAGAACAAAAGAAACAACAAGGAGAAATATATAGAGAAGCTAGCACACTGAATCATATCTACCAGCACAAACGTCAGTGAACCTGATTGCCCTTGATCATGGGGGGCTTAAAGTCGTGATTGTAGTCTACCAGCACTTCTAGTATATATAATACACACACTCCATCACGGTTGCCGGGATTTTAATACTACTCTAAAATGTAACTTTCATGTGGAGAATGTCAAGAGATAAAGATTGAATTCATGGTATTTTGGAAGTCAATGGCCCTCATGGAATTGTGTACCCTCTAGGTGAAGAAAGACTGCATGCTGTGAATGCACCGGGAGTACTCTAGCACCTCGTTTTCTTCTTTGATGTAGCTAATTAACTACTGGTCAGCAGCATTATTGCAGTCTTCATTTCAATTTTGACGAAAATATTTATAATCCATTTTATTATAGTATCTTAATCCTAAAATTTACATGTTTACATGAATTGCTATGCTTATAGCTAGCAAGCTTGGATTTGCAATGCAAGGGTAGAGTGAAAACTCATGGATTTAAATAAAATGAACTAAAAAAATTCTCCAAAATAAACACAAAAAATTCCTTCATGATAGACCCAATAAGAACATCAATTGGGCTTGGGTTTGTTCAATATACTTGGGTCAAGACAGCGCGTCTAGATTCATTTATCACCTCCAATGAGCCCATGTTCAACACTCGTGAGAGTTTTTTCTAGAACCCCACGCGAGTTTTTTAGTATTTTATATTGATCCAATATGTATTATTTTGAGTAGTATACAGCTCAAAATATCACAAATATAAAATTACACTCTAACCCTTTCTCTTCACAAGAAGATAAAATTTATGGATTATAAACACACCATGAATCATTCAAGTTAAAAATTCATAATATCTTTATTCTCTGTTGCATATATATTGTACTTTTTCTCTATGACTAACTTTATCATTGAAGAGTCCCACATTCATCAAAAAAGACCTTATATCCTTATATGGGTACAAGCTATTGGTCACTTAAGTTATTAGACATCACCTACTATCAGTTACCAACATTCTAAACTTTTCATATCAAGTCACCAAATACTTTAATTAAGAAAAATAAATCAAATACTTAAACCAAGAGATTAATCAATTATCCAACACATCAGTCTTATTCCTAAACATTTTAAATTTTATAACTCAAAAAAAATCATCTGTTCAAAACAATACATACATTTGGATGCATATACCTGTGCTTATAGCATGCAAGAATGCAAAGGTCCGTAAGCCTAAATTAATGGAGTCTTATACATATGGTGCGGGTCCCCTCGAAATTGATGGAGGTCAGGTGGGGATGGAATA
>Ga0325401_1001191_pt1:5000-21475 | contig 21475 bp, 11 predicted proteins | sample PopdelMetagenome_FD_205666 | JGI IMG/M metagenome (GOLD analysis project Ga0325401, IMG submission 205666) | Populus deltoides microbial communities from Bellville, Georgia, United States - Xylem-PdKOR-R2 | ecosystem: Host-associated > Plants > Phyllosphere > Stem > Wood/Secondary... | reverse complement strand
CTCCCTCCACCTCGCCTTTGGCCGACAGGCAGTAGAATAATAATACTCTCAACACACTCTCGTATCATCTTGAAGTGACCCTTGACCCTTTGCTAGAGCCAAATATCACAGCACAACGCTGTCTCCTCTCTTAAATCTTAATAATTTTTATTATCTATACTACTAGTATAAATTAGTGCGATCACGGCATCTCCAATGTCTCAAGGTTAAAACTCTATCCAGCTAGCTAGCTAGATAACTCTTGCCTTTTCATTTACTTGACCTGATTCTTTGTGATTTTGTTGAATTTACTCACTCGCAGTACGTAGATTAATAATGGCGAGCGGCAGCAGTATATCCTCCAATCCGATGTCGTTTAAGCACGGCTTATCTCTCTGGTGTCCACAGTCATCTCCTTCTCTTCATCGAACTCTCCAGTCTTCTCCTTCTTCTTCAATCGGATTCAAGACTTTCTTCCGAAACCACGTCGTTGCTGCTTCCTCCTCCTCCTTCGCTAATGAAAATCGAGAGTATGTGATTGTTGGTGGTGGAAATGCAGCGGGATATGCGGCGAGGAGTTTTGTGGAGCATGGAATGGCTGATGGAAAGCTTTGTATTGTTACCCGAGAGGTTCTTCTTTGTTCAATTTAACAAACTTGAAAGTGAAAAATGCTTATGTGAATTTTATCATTTTATTGTGATTTTTCTTCTTTGGTGTGTTGTTGTTGTTTTTGTTGTAGGCATATGCACCATATGAGAGACCAGCTTTGACTAAAGCATATTTGTTTCCACTTGATAAGAAGCCAGCGCGATTGCCTGTAAGTACTTGTCACTCAATTTCTTTTTGTACAATTTCTCTTAATTTAGGCATTTTGGGAACTCTTTGTATTAACTTGCATTATTTGATCCAGTCCTTTTTTTTTTTGTTAAAAGTACTGTACCAACTGTTAATATAAAAAATCAATATAATTTTCTGGTTTTTATTATGGTTTAGGGTTTTCATACTTGTGTTGGATCTGGTGGGGAAAGGCAAACTCCAGATTGGTATAAAGAGAAAGGAATTGAGGTAAATTTTTTTTTCTTTCCTTCCTTTTGTTCTCTCAAACATGGTTTTCTTTTCAAGTAGTTTAGATTGGAAATATTGTTATCTTGGATATCATGCATGGAAATAAATAAATAAATACAAAACTTATTTTTAATTGATTGGCAAGCAAATCACAAACTTTTCACATGCTGAGATATATATGGCATATATATATAATTCTGGTATTCGCAATTTGACATTTATAACCCCTTTTATTTTTCTTGTTTAGATGTTATATGAAGATCCTGTGACAGGCATTGATATTGAAAAACAAACAGCAACGACAATATCAGGCAAGCTGCTCAAGTATGGAACTCTTATAGTTGCTACAGGATGTTCTGCCTCTAGGTACTCTCAATAGTTTGATAATCGATCTAGTTACCAGTTCTGTCTTCTATGAAATATTGAACGTAACTTGTCCAATTTGCGTGGGCTATAGATTTCCAGAGAAGATCGGAGGAAATTTACCTGGTGTTCACTATATAAGGGATGTGGCAGATGCTGACTCATTAATATCGTCTTTGGTAATGATACTTTCATTATGCTTGTGTTATATCACTTGACAGTATATGTTCTCTCAATTTCAGTTCAATTGTTGCTTTGCTTGTTAGATAATGAAAATCCCAGACCCCTGTGGTGTTACTACCGTATGAGGATCCCTGAAATTTCATCTCCTCTTTTTGGTGCCCACCGTATTGTACAGAAGATTGAGTGTTTAGTTTTCACTTGATTGAGTTCTAGCTTCCTTTCAAAGATGTCTTCATTCTCAGTTGGACAGACTGAAAATCATCTTGTTTTATTTCTAATGAAGCTAGCAAGGGATTTTCAGTTTCTAGCACCGTATTTGGTTTAGGAGTTTGAAGATGCATGTCTTGAAGTTTTGCAAATTTCATAAATACAAATGGTTTGTTGAGTTATCAGAAAAGAAATGTGCTCCTGCATTCATGCTCTTGCATTCTAATGATTGTCTTTTGTTTGGGAAGGGGGCTTAAATGAGTTGAGTGTTTTTTTTTTCTTTTCAATGACATTATCTGATAATGTTTTAAGCTTTATGCCTCCAATGCTAACTCTGCTTGAAAGTTCAAAGCTCATAATTTATATCTTATGAGCTGCATGTCTATTTCTAAGATTGCTTAATAGTTAAATTCTATTGCTATAACAAACTTTCCATTTGTTTAGGAGAAAGCAAATAAGTTGGTTATTGTAGGTGGTGGTTATATTGGCATGGAAGTAGCTGCAGCAGCTGTTGCTTGGAAACTTGACACTACGGTATGTACTCATGTTGCTTAGAGCTTCTATTGTATTTGGATTCATTTACAGTTTTGATACACTAGTATTGAAAATTTTGGTCATCCATAATGAGTTTTAACTTGGTTTTTTTGAATATTGGTTAATGCTACTTCCTTAATTAACCATGCCCATCCTAGTATTTTGGACCAAATTTATCCTCGGACATCTGATTATCCAATTTCAACAAACCATTGTTTCCATTATATTGGTTTTGTACAACACCCACTTGATGCAGTTCTTATTTCATTTGATACTCCTTGTGCTATCGGAAGTTATCCCCTCCATTTGTTGCATACTGGGCAATCTTTCAAAAATGTATAGGACAGAATTATGTCCCTTGCCTGCTTGGCATCTGGAAAATGGGTGATGCAGAACAATAAACTAAGAGAATTAAAGCATAGAAAGCAACAAGGTTTTATAGCAAAGAAGCTTTTATAGCAAATAAAAAAGTTGTTATAGCTAGGAAGGAGAATTTAGAGAGACAAATAGTATGTCATCTTATCAAATAATCAAAAACTCCCTATAGTATCTCAAAAGTCACATATAAACAATAACCCTAAAAACAACCAGCTACTGGCTCAATCTGCTAAATAATAGTCTAATATAAGAAAGCCTAAATAAATAACTCAAATAAAAATACAACTGAATGGGCTTGGATGGGCTCAGTTTCCTAACCAAAGAGTAATGGGTTGGGCCATCCTTCGTCGTTGTTGTCCATATATTCTTGTAATTTGTGGTGTGGGTCTGGTGTCTCCACCAGTTGTTGATGTGGAACAAAAGAGATTTTAAAGCTAAAGAGAAAAGAAAAGAAAAAAACTAAGAAGAAAAGGCCAAAGAAAGATAAGAGAACTGAAGAAGAGAAAGAATAGGTTGGAAAAATCTGCAACTATGCAAATTTTATTTAAATAATCAAAACTCCTCGTAATATCTCAAAAGTCACATGTAAATAATAAACCCTGAAAACAACCACCAAATAATATTGTTTAATATAAAAAAGTCTAAATAAATAACTCAAATAATAATACAATTGAATGGGCCTAGATGAGCTCAGTCTCCCAACCAAAGAGTAACGAGCCGGGCCATCCTCTATCGTCTCTGTCTATATAATCGTATAATCTGTGGTGTAGGTCTGGTGTCCCCACCAATGGGTGCATCACATTTATCTTTCAAATTACTTTGGATTGTAACATGACCTTTTAGATGAAAGCAGAAGACAAGTTACCTGTGTTCACCAAAGGAATATTTACATCAACTTGCTAGGTCTCCAGTGTGCAATGTATCAATGCAATACTGCTATTTGCTTGTAGGACCCTTTCATAGATAATCTGACTGGGTAAAACTTTAATCTAATTTCTTTTCGGTTCTTTGATGTAGATCATTTTCCCAGAGAATCATCTTATGCAAAGGCTTTTCACTCCTTCACTTGCTCAAAAATATGAAGAATTATATCAAGAAAATGGTGTTAAGTTCATAAAGGTACTCTCTCAATTAATGTTAAATAGGTATATTATGATCTTATCATAACCTTACCTCAGGAATGCTGATTTTCTCATGTTGTTGACCAGGGAGCCTCTATCAAGAACTTAGAAGCCAGTTCTGATGGGCATGTAGCTGCCATTAAACTTGAAAATGGATCTACTATAGAAGCAGACACGGCAAGTTTTCAGCTACATCTTCAATGGTTTTTATGCTTTAAATTCCTTTCACACTTTTTTGGCATAATATTCATGCACCTGCATATAAAAACAAAGCAAGATGTTTCCAGGATAGAGACATGATGGAGGGAGCATGCCCCCTCCTCCTCACCCCAACCAAAAGAAAGTTTCAGAAGCATATAATAAATGTCCTTTTCCTTTTCATTTTGCAGGTAATAATTGGTATTGGGGCAAAACCAGCTGTTGGTCCCTTTGAAAGGCTGGGGTTAAATAACAGTGTTGGCGGAATACAGGTGAGCATGGTTCAACAACGTTCGTTTTGTTGTCTTCACTGAAATTTCCAGCCCTGCACTTACTATAGCAACATCTGAGCATGTTTATATTATTATTTCTGCATGAAATTGGCTTGCTTTACCCAATCAGTGTAATACTCCGGGATTCTGTCAGGATGGCATTATCCCACGAGCATAATAATATTTTGATTGTCATTGCAGTTCTGAAAATCATGATATTTCTTATTCACATCTATTATCCATGCACTTGGAACTTTTGAATCTCAGGTTGATGGTCAGTTCAGGACAGGTATTCCTGGGATTTTTGCAATTGGAGATGTAGCAGCATTCCCATTAAAGGTATACTTTTCATAATGATTTTGTAGTCTTTATTTTGTAGTCTTTTATATATAGTCTGAAAATATGCATGACCCTGAACAGATGTATAACCGCATGGCACGGGTTGAACATGTAGACCATGCTCGGCGATCAGCTCAGCATTGTGTTAAATCACTACTTACTGCTCATACTAGCTCGTAAGTTTGGTTCTTTTAATTGGTCACAGTTCTGGGGCTTGAAATGTGCTTAAAATGCTTTCATTCCTTGTTGAAATGCCCTTTTTAATGATTGTGTTTCTGCATGGCATCCAGATATGATTATCTCCCATATTTTTATTCGAGGGTTTTCGAGTATGAAGGGAGCCCAAGAAAAATATGGTGGCAGTTCTTTGGAGACAATGGTACAAACATGTTGTGCTCTAAACTTTTTGTCACATTATGGTGTATTTTAATTATATTGCTTTACATCTTGGTTTGTGTTTTCTCTTATTGGCAGTTGGAGAGACAATTCAAGTAGGGAATTTCGATCCTAAAATTGCCACCTTCTGGATAGATTCTGGTAAATGCATTTTGTTTTTGCTGCCTATTGTCTCATATTTTGCTCTCTCTCACCTTTTCATGAATGTTGTTTGCTGAGAGATGATTTACTCCCCCACAGGCAAACTGAAAGGAGTTCTCCTTGAAAGTGGAAGTCCTGAGGTATGATTTAAACCTATTTAAGTCCGTTTGAGATATCATTTGAGTCACAACTTTTGACTTTTGAGTCATAATCCAAGTTGTTTTTCATAAATAACCAGCGAGAAAAATAAGTTAAAATGACTTGTATTTGATTGATAAAATGACGCAAAGCAACTTCTGTAAAGAAGTAATGTGGTGAAGGTTAAAATTCACAAGTTAAAAGTTAGAAGTTAAAAAAATCAACTTTTTGATTAATTCAAGATTTTGACGTAATTTTATAACAAGCTTTTGATTTAGGTTAGAAGTTATTTCTAACCAAACATACTTGTGATTTTTATTTGAGTAAAAAAAAAAAAAAACTTAAATCCATCTGCAAAGTCATACCAAACATAACATTAGACTTGGTTGTTGGGATAAGCAATCAGCGGTCAGTTATTTTTCATTTTACATTTTACGAAGAACAGCACACTTCCAGCCATATCCCCCTTATGAATGACATACTATAACACGTTCTGCTTGTCAAACTATAATCTTGTTCTGCATGTAATGTTTCAGGAATTTCAACTACTCCCCGAACTTGCAAAGAGCCAGCCTATTGTTGATAAATCCAAGCTTCAGTCAGCATCTTCAGTTGAAGAGGCTCTAGAGATTGCTCGGACATCCCTGCAGGCTGCATTTTAGTTGAGGAATTCCACTGTTGATTTCTTCAAGTGAGCCATACATGAAATTTCGTCCTTGAGGGAACTTTTCAATAATCTTCATGTCTGATTGTTCATTAAATTGCTCTCAATATCCGGCCTTTAGTTGGAGCCGCCTTCATCTTTTTTTGGGAATAAAGGTTATAGCACGAAGTATCGTTGTATAGTTGAGCAAATTTTCCAAGTCACCGGCTTCTTCTCTTGTATTAGGTGAAATAAATTTTTGGAATAATCTTAAATTTTGGTGTTTTGCACGCAACCACTAGTATTGCATAGGAGTGGGTGGCCCAAGGCTTGGTGTTGTGTCCAACCGCTTGGACAAGAGGCAAATAAATACATACGAGGATAGGACTCGATACATCGGGACATTTTGCAAGTTTTCCATCAAGGGTAGCAAGCAAACTACCCATGTATAGACAAATTGGGATTTAGAGGGCAGATAATACTAGCTATGGAAAATATATACTAAAAGAAACTCTCTGTATAATTTAAATTTTATCCAATTATTTTACTGTAATGTAATGCTGACAAATTTGTAATTTTGTGTTTTTTTCTCCTTTATATTTGGTATATTTTTGACATTACACTTGGTTTATTTATTATTATTTTTTATCTTCATTTTTTCTGTAATATTTTTGTTAGTTTTTTTTTCTTTATACTTTTTTAGAAAAAAATATTATTTTTTACTCTTTTACTGGAAATATTTATTTCTCATACTTATCTATTTATACCATTTTTTCTTTTTTCTTTTTTTTGTAATTTTTTCTTCTTTACATGTTTTTTTTTTTTGAAAAATTATTATACTAAAATAAAAGTAAATAGTGTTTCATTGTAATAACTGCATTATTATTTTATTTTTCTACTATGTTACAAATAAATTTGAGATCTTATATGTTTTAATGTAAGTATTAGTCTTTTGATTTACAATATATTTTTTACTTTATGTTAAAAATATATTAATAACATTTACAAAAGTGTTTTAACACTTTTTTTTTCATTTATTGTTGTTAATGATTATTAAGTTATTTAATTAAATGATGTACATGCTTTTTTATTTATAATTATGAATATATTATTTTGTAAAATAATGGGTTGAAAAAGTTCGTATATTTATTTTATTGCCAAAAAAAATATCCTACCCGTAATGAAGTGCTTGTCAAATGACCAATGAGATTCTAAATTGATGCTTGTCAAATGTCAAATGACTGAGAGGTTCTAAATTGACTAGTTTAATTATTTTTTGTGGGAGCACTTGCTTGGTATTTTTTTAATCTATTTTAAAGAAAAAATAGAGTATTAGTTTTGCAATCTTAAATATTTTAAAAAGAATTTTCAATTGTTGTAAGCTTCACCTAATATTTTTTAGATTAAACTATTTTGTTGACTTTCTTAATACTTAACTAACCTAATATTAAAAGATGATTTAAAAAAAATCAAATAACAAAAAGTATCTAAAAAAATAACTCAAGTCAATTAGGACTAACTTGCCAAACTTGGATCTAGGTCATAATAGTGAGATAACCCTATAAAAAAAAATCACGAAACTCAATTCTTAACCAACTTAATATTGAATGATGAAATTAAAAAAAAATTAAAAAAGAGGACAAAAAAAACCTTGACTCCACCTAGGTTAGCATATGAAATCTACGACCCGGGTCATGATACCGAGATAACTATATATAAAGTAAAATAAAAAAAATTATAAATCTCAATTCTCAAACAACCCAACGTTGAAGAATAAAATTGAAAAAAAAATAAAAAACAGCATTAACCTAGGTAACCTACCACATTCGTGATTCGGTTCATGATATTGAGATAAAGCAATGGAAAAAAATTCATGAAACTCAATTCCCAACCAACTTAATATTGAAGGATAAAATTAAAAAAAAAACTAAATTCAAAGATTGAGGACTGGCATTGACATAAAAAAACAAATGATAAACTACTTTGTAATTTTGGAGAGGGTTAGGTGCAAAAATCAAGAGAAGGAGAGGGAAAAGAAAAGGGAGAAGAAAGAAAGAAAGATTGGGTTGTCTGAACCAAACTAGACCTCCTTAATGTATATACACCGTCTTGGAAAGAAAAGGGCACAGGAACAAATCAAACAACACCATAAAAGGTTGGGCAATGGAGGTCGTAGGTCGCCGCACGCACCGTTTAAACACGGTGGCCCTTTTCATGTTAGTGCGTGTGATATATGTTACAACCACTTCCCTCTTTTCGTTCAATTTAGTCCTTATACAATAATTTCAGTTTTAAATTAGATTGATCCTTAAATCTTCAATTGTTTAAAATAAATGAAACTGAATTATTTTTTTCTAAATCAAGCATCAAATGAAATCTAGGTTTTACCTTTATCACCTTCATACCCTAACATGAAGTCAATTAAAACGAATTATGAAGTCCAATCCTAAATAATTCAATTTAAAAAGATAAATTAAAGAGAAATAAACTTGAATGAAAAAAAATATCATGACACTATTGTAATCTCAAAGTAATTATGTAAATGTTGTTCAATGTTTTAGCTAAATGTTTTAGTTTTTTTTAATTAATATTCCGATCATGGCGATAATAAAAGGGGGGAGATTTGAAATGGTAAACTATATTTTAACCTCTGTATATTCAGAAATATTCCACTTTAAGCCTTGCAGTTTAAAAGTTTACAATATTATCTTTATAATTTTCAAAAATTCTAACTTGATTGACCGATTGTTAATAAATAGGAAAGGGTACCTAACTGAGTGCCCAATTTATCACTCGTTTTCTTCTTCTTCTTCTTCTTCTTCTTCTTCTTTTTTCAAAATTTCAATGTTATCCTCTCTTTTTTTCTTCCAAACTTCTGCACAACAATAATGTCTCATGCAAATTTTTAAAGATCAACTGATTAAAAAGTGGGTTCGTTGGTAACTTTCATTTAGCAATTTAACAACCAGAGCCATTAATTTTTTTCAAAACTACAGAATTATGATCAAGAAATTTTAAATTATAGTAATTGAATATTGCTGAATTTATAAGAACTTAAAATATATTTTACCCAAAAAAAAGAAAAAGGAAACTAACCTTGTCAATTTACTTCAAAAGAAGAAGCCAACATAGTTATTAAACCCGGCCCAGGATTGACCCGGCCAAGGGGCCGGGTCCCGGGTTTCATGGGTCAACCCAGGTTAACTCGGGTAAACCCGGAAAATTTTTTTTTAAAAAAATTTTAATATTTCATATGAAAAAATCCATGTAAATATATGTTATACATATTGTAAACAATGAGGTTTAAAAGAAAATTTTAAAAAGTTTTTTATTCCATATTAAAAGGATATTATGTCAAGCTTTTAAGTTGAAATATTTAAATCAAAAAAGTTTTTTATCCCACGTCGAAAAAATATAACTTTTTTCTTGTGAATATAGAGTATATATACTAATAGATTTCAAATCTCACATTGAAAAAACATAACATCTTTTATGGAAACATAGCGTACATATACGAAAGGGCTTCAAATCCCATATTGAGAATATATTATGTTATCCTTTCAAGTTGAAGTATTTAAACCAAAAGGTTTTTTTATCCCACATGAAAAAACATGATTTTTTTCTTGGAAACATAGAGTATATATACTAATGGGTTTCAAATCCTACATTGAAAAAACATAACTTTTTTCATGGGAATATAGAGTATATATACGAAAGGACTTCAAATCCCATATTGAAAAGATATTATGTTTTCCTTTCAAGTTGAAGTATTTAAATCAAAAGGTTTTTTTATCCTATATTAAAAAATATGATTTTTTTCAAGGAAATATAGAATATATATACTAATGGGTTTCAAATCCCACATTGAAAAAACATAATTTTTTTCATGGAAATATAGAGTATATATACGAAAAGGCTTCAAATCCCACATTGAAAAGATACTATGTTATCATTTTAAGTTGAAATATTTAAACCAAAAGTTTTTTTATCCCACATTGAAAAAACATGATTTTTTTCTTTGGGAACATAGAGTATATATATACTAAAAGGGCTTCAAATCCCACATTGAAAAGATACTATGTTATCCTTTTAAGTTGAAGTATTTAAACCAAAAGGTTTTTTATCCCGTATTGAAAAAATATGACTTTTTTCTTGGAAACATAGAGTATATATAGTTATATACTAATGAGTTTCAAATCCCATATTTGAAAAAAAAAACTGGGTCTTATCCAGGTTTGTTCGAGTCATGGTTCAACCTGCTAGGTCACCTAAATTTAACCGGATTTCAAATTAACTCGTCAGGATAGACCGGATTTAATAACACTGGAAACCAAGTTTTCGCTGCCTGTTTCAGGGGTAAGAGGCGGAAAAAAAGGATAAAGGTTAAAAATAAAAAAAAAAACCTGTCACAATGCCACCTACAAAATAGGCAAAATCCAAATTCTTTAATTCAGGACCCAAATAGTCTGAGGAATTGGTTTCCCTTGTGTCCATTACTGCTATACTCTCTCTCTAATTGATCACTTGTCAAAATCAAAGCCAAGTTGTCAATTGACTTAATTATTATCCGCTGCTCAAGATATAAATTTCTTTTCTAAAAATTATTAATTTAAATCTTATAAATTTTATAACCATTAAAAATTTATATAATTATTAATTTTAAAATTTATAGAATTAATAGAGATACACATAAATTGAATCAAATACTCATATTAATCTAAAAAAAATAAACAGTATACACTATTATAAAAATCCCACCAAGGTTTCGGATAAGTTGTCTCAGTTACATCGCTATTTTATAAAAATTTTAAATTTTTTATAATTTTTTGAAATTATTTTAAAATATAAATATTAAAAAAATTATTTTAATATATTTTCAAATAAAAAAATACTTTAAAAAATAATTTCTATAATCCTTTTTATTTTGAATTCCATTTGGTTCCTTGATGAAGTGTTTTTTAAGTTATGGCCAGGTTTGTTATTCGTAATAAGTGTTTGTTATTATGATAGCTTTTATGATTATAATGTGAAAAAAATAAAATTTAAAAAATAATTTATTATTGTAGTTTTTTTGATTAAAATATGTATTTGATTAAAATTATAGTTGAAGTTGTTGTTCAATAAAAAAACATATTTAAAATATTTGGTTAAAATACTGGTTGAAATTAATATTAGTAATAAAATGATATAAATAATTGTTGAGAATATATATATATATATATATATATATATATATATATAACAAACTTGGATTTTGACAAATTTTTAACTTATACAAAAACTAAACAGCATTAATTTTTTATTATTTTGGTTTGAATAGCAAATCTAACAATAATAAAACACAACTTAATAAAAAAATAAAAACACATGACAAAAACATGTAAAAATAACTTATCAAAAACTGATCGAGTTTTGAACTCATTACCATTTGGTATTGTGTTTGTAACTACGTTTCATCAAATTTTAAATTTTTTTTTGCTAAAATTGAGTGCGGTTTGTACTTTTTGGATTATTTTGTTGTGTTGATGTCAAAAATGATTTTTAAAAAATAAAAAAATATCATTGGCATGTATTTCAGTACGAAAAGCTATTTGAAAAGCAACCGCTACCACACTACCAAACACACTTTTAATAATGTATCCGTATATAAAAATTATGTTTTGTTTTGTAATCAAATAAGATAAAATCATGGTTAAATAAAAAAGCTGCGGCAAATACAGAGCCAAACTGGACTCTTTGTTTCGTCAAGCATGCGGCTAAAAGGCTTCCCGCCTACATGCTTGTTCGACACGGAGTTAGAAGCTTCGTTCATTTTCCTTCTTGTGCACGCTTTGCAGAACTAGATATATAAATATAATCAGACGTTTCCACCTCTTTTAACATTTATCTTCTTCATTTCCTCTCTTTCTTGAATATTCAATTCCAGGTCTCAGCTTTGAATCATAAGTGAAAATGAAGGTGAGTTTCCATCTGTCCTGTCTCCATCTTGGCTAACCTTCCTAGCAAAAACATGAATTCCAGGTCTCAGTATGGTTACCGAGTGGTATGTGTTGAGGAGAATCCAAATGCCTGTGCTATATGTTAAAGAAATAACATGGCGGTGAGAGTTTTGAGAGAGAGAAAAAAGACAACTTCGAAGCACATCGAAGATGAACCCAGAAAAGGAGCTGCTTGTTTTGTTTTGTATAGTTTATGATGACGGGTTTGATTGAAGTAAAAGGTTTAATATTCTATATATATATATATATATATATATATCCTGCTCATGTCTCCCTGCTCATGTCTCCTTTTATTCCCAACCCCATATCAATATCACATGAGCCTTTGTAAAGATTAAAAAATACATGTAAAAGCAAGCACCGTGCAAACTGTCCCTTTCGACTTGACCTTCTCTCCCAAATTTGTCAACAAAATGATCTCGTAATAAGTGACTCTTTCTTCTCATGAAAGTTTCTGTTTTTTAAAATATTTTTTATTTTAAAAAATATTAAATTATTTTTATTAAATATTTTTTTGAATAATTTTAATGTATTAATGAAAAAAATAAAAAAAATAATATTTTGATGATTTTTTAATTTAAAAACACTTTTTAAAAAGTCAAGAATATAAAAAAAAAAAACTTTGATCACAATGCCAAACCATGCATTTTTATTGGTTATTCTTATGCACAAAAAGCATATAAAAAAATTGATTTATCTACTAAGAAAATTTTTACTAGCAGAGATGTAATTTTTTTAAAAAAATTATTTTTCATATCATAATAAAAATATCATGCATGATTCTAATTCTACAATGATTCCTTGTTTTATTACAGATATGGGCATTAAAACATTATTTTCCATATCATAATAAAAATATTCACTTATGAAACCTTTGCCATCCTCAGAACCAAACTCATGCTGATTTAGAGAATTCTACTGCTTCTACCATTAATACCCCACCTATACATCAACTTATTGAAATTTACGATCCTATAAAATAATATAAAAATATTAATTTAAAGTAAAAAAATAAAAGAATTTAATTCTTTTTAAATATGTTTAAAACAGTAAAACACGACTGTAGTAACTCGTCCTCGCAAACCACCCTGCACATTTAAAAGACAGTCACTGCTCTCGTGTCCAGTCCAATATTTCACCATCAAGTGCATGTATCTCTTTTATAATAGAAAGTTATTTATCATATGATTATTTTAATGCTTCTTTTCTGACGTATTTATCTTCTCATGAAGAGCCCAAGTCTCTTGCAAATTTCAAAATAGAGGGAGGCAATGCATAATGAGATCGAAGTTTTGAAACAAAATAACACTTGGTCACCTGTACCAGCTCTCCCACTAATTAAATAAATAACCATAGGTTAAGATCGAGTGTATAGGATTAAACATTAATTAATGGTTGTATTACATATAATTAATATATTAGTGGAGCAAGCCCAGCCTCATCTCATGAGTCGAGCGTGCTGTCAACTTTTGGTCCTAACAATTTCTTTTTTAAGTTTTTTTTTTTTTTTTTTTTATCAACTCCCAGTCTAGAACAAGCCAGAAAACCAGTAACGTAGTAATTTTTTGGGTAGTAAAATAGGATAACAGATTCCAACACCCAAACAATGCGCCTGTACCCGGGCTTGTTTTTAAGCCCTCCAGTTCTGGCCGTTGTTAAAATGGGCTTGGGTCAACATATATATTATTTTTTAAAAAAAAAACTATAAATCCCAGTCCATTAATTTTACATTACGGTTATAATTAACTTAACATGCTTGTGCTCCCGGCTTAATTATTGAAAATCAAAATCATAGTATTAAACTAGATAGGTTAAGTTTTTGAGATAAGTTAGTAAAATTATTTGAATTCCCAGTGAATTTTTCAACATGAACCAAACATAATAAAAAATATATTGATGGGAGTTTTTATTTTTAATCAAACACAAAAATTATAAAATTCACCTCCAAAATCTAAATTTTAACAAAAGATATTTTTTATGGAGAATTTACAGATTGCACACTCGATTAGTGATTCAGGAATTGAGTTGATGTAATTACGAGGGATGTAACTTATTAATTAGTTCTAGATTTACTTTCTAAAGATCATCAGCTTGAGTCTCAGAAATCTCAGGATCATTGAAAACTTATATGGTCGTTAACTTTAGGGCTCATGAGATTAGTTGAGATGCATGTAAACTGGTCCAGACACCTACATTAAAACAAAAAAAACAAAGAAATTGAGTTGACATGGTTAGGCTCAAAAATAAAATAGGTTTAATCCCTAAAAAAATCCGATTTTATCTCTAAATATATACATTTCTTAACATATCTAGATTTTTTATTTCTGCTTTTCAAAAGACAATGATTTTCATACTTTTGAGGACCAGTGTTCCACACGTAAATCGCTGAAGAGGAAGTAATCGAACCTCGTGAGATTAGTTTGGTCAGTCAGCCCTTTCGACTTCGGCAGAGTTTGAAAAATAAGAAAAACCTTTATACAGAGATTAAATGAGTTTGGTCAGCTCCACAAACATTTATTTCTTGCTATAAATGTGCTCTTTGCTCCTGGATGATTCTTAAAAACAACGAACTCTATTCCTTAACACTTTGAATATGAAAGAAAGGAACATATATATAATAACAACAACAAACCTTTATTTATTAATTAATTGAGATATTATCTAAGCTTTAAATTTGAGTTTAATAATTAAATATATTAATTTATCAATGTTAAACAACGTGAAAGAAATGGTCGCAAATTAGGATTAGCTATTCTAGTTAACTTAACTAAGTCTCCGCTTTTATTTCTGCGTTTTGGATTGAAAAACATGCAAAATAATGCTTTTCAACATGCTTTTTAACTCAAGAAAGAAATAAAAACAACAGCTTAGACATCTTTAAAGAAGGGAAGTATCAATCAAGCTTTTGTCGAATCAAAAGCTTGTAACAGAACAAGGTAAGCTCAAATTGTATTTTATAAATGAAAAATAAAATAAAATAAATATTAAATATTAACTATTAACTATTTGGTTAAAGTAAAAAAGAAAACCCATTTAAAAAAGGATTGGTTTCTTTCTTTTTTTTAATTAAATGCTCAAGCACCAGGTATACGCTAGGGGTTGGGTTGGGGTTGTAAATGTGATTATTTGTTTGATTACGGTTGTAGTGGTTGGGGTCAGAAAAAAATGTTTTTTATTTTATTTTATTATTTAACATTTGATTAATTTAAAATTAGATTTCATAAATTTTTTAGTTAGTTTTTAATATTTGGATGATTGAGAATTGATTTCATAATTTGTTTTTATAGAATTATTATAATCTCATTATTCGAATCGTGAATTTAACAGATTAACCTAAATTGACTTGAGTTAATCTAATATATTTTTGTCTTAGTATTTTTTTAAAAAAAATATTATCTTGAAAATTTTTAATCAAACTATTTTTTAATGGTCATCTGAGTTGTTTTTTAACTTGTAAAGTTAATCGGGTCATATCAAGTTAACTCTCGTATGATTTAAATTTTTTTTACTATAAAACATGTTAATAGCAACTAGATATTTTTTTTTGTTAAAAAAATTAATTTGGTTACAATGCAGCCAATGATCTATTTTGTAATTTATAAGTCGAATAGTTAATCTTATAAATATTATAAGGGGTCTTTATTTATCAAATAGAATATGATGACAATCTTATAATTAATCTAATATGTTTTATTGATTTATTTTTTGCGTGTCAAACTTGAGAATGTAAACTGTTATGAATATATAAATTTCATGGTATAAAATATAATTTTTAAATAAATAGAGGCAAATGAAAAAAATAAGGAGATTTTTTTTAATTATCCCTTATTTAACTTATTTTCCTAATTATCAACGACAATATTATACTTTCCCTAAAAAATAATGTTCAAACTAACTGAAGTTAGTTAAAATCAGCTGCCATATCATTAAAAACTGAAAATTTTGATAGATTTCTTATGGAAGTATGAATTCAAACACTAAAGAGATATAATGAAATGAGAAAATTAAAACCCATATACTACATGAGTTAAAAAAAAAAAATTACCAGTTGGTTGTGCTAAACATTGCAATTAGTGCTTGTTTCTATGGGAAGAAAACATATCAGCCAACACCCTCTTAAGTTAACTATGTGAAATAATTCAATACACTTTGATATATACTCCATAAAAAACACACAATTGTGAGCCTCCAATGTTTAATTCACCCTAATGTGTACAAGGGAGCATATACTCTTGATGAGCGCATTAAGAATTTCTCTAACTACAGAAAGGAAATCGTTCCATTTTAACATGAATTGCATGAATATTGGGTGGGGAGGGGGGGGGGGGGGGGTGGTGGGGCCTTGGTTGAAAACCTATCCTGAGCTCGGAAAGAATGAAACAATAAATCTTCATCTGAGCCCATCTAATTCCTTGCTCGAACAAGAGGTGATTGAGGTATAGGAGAGTGTGGAGAATTGATGAAATCATCGTATATTCGAGGAGAGTTGAGCAGTTTAAGACTGCCTTGCCAGCGCAA
>Ga0325401_1001188_pt1 | contig 21490 bp, 18 predicted proteins | sample PopdelMetagenome_FD_205666 | JGI IMG/M metagenome (GOLD analysis project Ga0325401, IMG submission 205666) | Populus deltoides microbial communities from Bellville, Georgia, United States - Xylem-PdKOR-R2 | ecosystem: Host-associated > Plants > Phyllosphere > Stem > Wood/Secondary xylem | place... | reverse complement strand
GAGCGGCTAGTTTATGAGGGATAGTCTAAGGAAGAAGATAGTCGGAGCCAAAATTGGAAAGCAGCTGCTTAGAAAAAGATGAAAGCTTGGGGTTTTTTTTTGTTTAGGGGCGGCTCCAGGGGGAGAAAGGTTATAGGTTTCTAGGTTTTTTTGTGGCTTTATGGTTTTTTTTTATTCCCTCAATTGTGTAAAATTGCCCCTTTGTAAATTTTCTCTCCTCCCGTGTATATGGCTGGATGTTCACTTATATAGAAAATCTCTACACGTGCTATTTAAGGAAATATTGCAATAATTATTGCAGAGATTGTCTTTTATAACCAGCACCAACAAATCATATATATATGGTATTTTATATTGCACTGATTATTTTCCATAACCAGCATGAATCAAATCCTGTATGTATGATATTTTATATTACAGTGATTATATATGATTTAGTAATTATCTCCTTAACATATTGCTTCCTTAATACTATGTTATCGCCACATGTAAACCCTTATTTTTTTTTTTTGAAAATTTATCAAAACACAGGTCAAAAATTAGGTAGCAACAACACTTATATCTTTCACTCAATGTGCACTATAAATGATAATGTATATAACCTAATAATAGATAGTAGTAGGTATAAGACAATGAAGAAGCAACTCTAACTAAAAATCGAAAGCCACTTTAAGCCTTATAAACTAACTTAACTAAATAAAGACATTGAGGTAATTATTGATAAACAATGCCTTTTTTTCATTTTCCATGGGCCATAAATACTTTAATAGTGCTTGGTATGATGTGATGTCAATAGATATGTGCCATATTTTATTGGGTAGACCATGAAAGTTGATAGGGGTGTTATGCATGATGGGATGAATAATAACTACACCTTTAATATAAAAGAAAAACATATATTATCGGCACCTATTAAGAAAGAAGTGGTAAAGAAAACTAAAAAAAAAAAAGATGGAAAAAGCTTGTTGTCATTGTCACAATTAATGAATGAGATAAAGGTTGCACAAAAGATGTATGATTTAATGCCTATTAATAATGTTATTTAGGAAAATACCGGTTATAGTCTTGAACAAGTGCGGGGTGTATTGGAAAATTTTATAGATTTGATACCAGAGTAGCTACATAAAGGATTACCTCCAATTTAAGATATTCATTACAGTATTGACTTAATTTCAGGATCTAGCCTAATAAACATGCCAGCATATAGACTCAACCCTAAGAAAGTCAAAGAATTACAACAGCTGGTTGAATTATAAAGAAAAGGGAAATTCAAAAGAGCATGTAAATCTTGTGTTAAATAGTGTAATTCTCAAACGAAAAATATTTAAATAAGAGAAAATATTTTATGGCTAGGGTGAAAATCCTAAATAGTTAGTTAAAATTTCTTACTAAAAAAATATGTGAAAAATATCGATAATTAAAGATTGGACATAAATAACATATGGGATATAGAATGAGTGATATTATTGTAAATATAAGAAAAACCCTTCTCTCCTCTTTATAAGGAGGTTGGTGGCTTAGAAAGAACAATAAGGCTTGAAATTTCTTCTCCTTTTATTTCTCCTTCATTTCTCAAATTAAATGGTAGGGAGAGTGTGAACTAGATAATTCCCATCGAAAACCAAACCAAACTATCAAAATACTTTGAGAGATTGAAAATTGAAAATTAGAAAGAGAAAGTTACAAAATTGGAAGGGGGGAAGGGACATTCTTGAAAAGGATTGCAAGAGGCTTATCAAGTTGAGTTAATTAGTATTGTTAATGTGTTCTTTTACAATTGAATACACTTATCTCATTGTTTTTGTTTGGGGGATTGAGAATCCTTAAATTGGAAAATTAGGGTTTATGTGAAATTATGCATGATATTGTGAAATTATTTTATTATTGGTAAATAATGGTTTATATGACATTTTTTAGTAGTAAACTAAAGAAATTAAATATCAATTATAGAATTTTAAATATTAAAGTGGTTGGCAATAATTTGATATTTGGGGTAAACTTAGAAATTTGATTAAATTGTGTTGGTTTTGGTATTTTAATGATGTTAGGGGTGTTTTAAATTTATTTTGAATGATGTGATGTGGATTTCAAGAAAAATTACTTATTGTTGTTATATGTGGAAATGATGAAGATACTGAAATTGGACTAAATTTATTTATTTGAATGTTTTAAATGATGTTAGAGGAATGTTGAGATTGGTTTGGAATATTATAATGTGACATAAATTAGTTAATCTTTCAAGAACCCGGGACCCTCAGGATGTTGTGCCTTGGAAGCATATTGAATACGCTATTACCATCTTCTTTCTATTCTATGCTTACCCATCAAGGATGTTGGTTATAAGGGTTAAATTGTGGGAAAGTTTACTAAGTTGTATAGGTGTTTTATTTTAAATGATGATATTATGCTTGAACTTGATTGCTATAATGATGAAACTGTGTTTTAATCACGGTTATGATTCATATGAGATAAAATGCTTGGATGTTGGATTATGATTGGAAATGTGGAAAAATAGAAGTATGGAAATTGATGGAATTGTACAAGTTTTGGTGTTTAAATGATGTTCTTATGTTTGAACTGATTGATATGATGATGGTAGTGTGTTATGCTTGATTTTAGCTCATGTGAAATAATTTGGGTATTGGTTTATGTTTGATAAATATAGGGAATGAGAAGTATGGAAATTAATGGAATTGTATGAGTTTTGGTGTTTAAATGATGTTGTTATGTTTAAAGATGGATTATGAACTTGTAAATTAAATGGTTGTGTACTTGGCTGCCGATTTTAGCATCGACAACGACATAGTTTTTGGCTACCGATTTCCAAATCGGCAGCGGCACAGTTTGGCTGTCAATTTCTAAATCAGCAGTGGTGCAATTCTCGCTACCGATTTCAGAATTGGCAGCGACGCAGTCTGTGGCTGCTGATTTCTAAATCAGCAGCGACACTGTCAAATCTAAGAAAAAATTATTGTTGGACCAGCCTATCCTAAAGGAGAATGGGAATAGAAACCAGTCTAATGATAGCTCAAAAGGGGGATAAGGACATCTTTGGTCCAACGTCCAAACACCCCTTTGCATTTAAGAAGGGTATAAATGCAGCAAGGAGAGAGAAAGGGGCATAATGGAAAGGGTTGCATGCTCTTACCTTTTTCCTCTCCCCGAAAATATGTCTGCAACAGTTGCATACCCAGCTGCATGCACCATACCAGTTGCATGCACCACCTTTGAATGCCGATTTTTGGATCAGCAGTGACACAGTTTTTGCTGCTGATTTCTAGATCGGCAACGGCACAATACTTGGCTTCCTATTTCAGAATCAGCAGCAGCAAAGCTTTTGGCTGTCGATTTCTAAATCAGCAGCGACGCAGTTTGCTACCGATTTCTGAATCGGCAGTGGCAAAGTTTGGGGGAGCCAATTTTTGGATTTGCAGCGGCATAGTACTTGGCTGTCGATTTCAGCATCGGCAGCGGCACAGTTTTTGGCTATTGATTTCTAGATCAGTAATGGCACAATACTTGGCTGTTGATTTCAGCATCGACAGCAATAAAGCTTTTGGTTGTCAATTTCTGAATCGGCAGCGGCACAGTTTGAGGCTGCCGGTTTTTGAATTAGTAACGACGCATTTTTGCTGCTGATTTTTGAATTGGCAGTGACACAGTTTTGCTGTCGATTTCTAAATCAACAATAACACAATTTTTGCTACCGATTTCTGGATCGGCAACGACACAGTACTTGGCTGCCAATTTCAGCATTGGCAGCGATAATTTTTGGCTACCGATTTCTGAATCGGCAGTGGCGTAGTTCTTGCTGCCGATTTTAGAATCGGAAGCGATATGGTCTATGGCTACTGATTTCTAAATCGGAAGCGACACTGTCAAACGTAAGAAAAAATTATTGTTGGACCAACCTATCCTAAGGGAGAATGGGAATAGAAACCAGTCTAAGAATAGCCCAAAAAGGGGATAAGGACAGCCTTGGTCCAACGTTCAAACACCCATTTGCATTTAAGAGGGGTATAAATGCAGCAAGGAGAGAGAAAAGGGCACAATGAAAAGGGTTGCATGCTCTTACCTTCTTCCTCTCCCCGAAAATATGGCTGCAACAGTTGCATACCTGCATACACCACCTTTGAATGCTAGAGAAGAAGGGTGACCAATGGAAAGACAGAAGTGGCCAAAGCCATGGAAGGAGAAGGAGTTCAAGCCTCTTCCCCATAATAGGCTAGCAGCTGTGACTACAACAATAGCCACCCTCTCCAAGGAGAAGACCTACCTACACCAGCTGCATGTCCCCTGCCTTGAGTGTTTGAAGAAGAAGAAAGCTAGGGAGTTATGTTGATGACTGGAACCATGATAGGAGAGGGAGTGTGACAAACCCGCTGTATAGCAAAGATGGAAAAGAAGGAAAAATCAAGATTGAGGAAAAAACCATATCACCAAAACTTGCTCTAAAGTTGTCAAAAACATGAAGTGATGCGGCCAGGATCGAACCATCATTAGGATAAGGACAAACCGCAGGTGGAACAGGTAGGTGTTTTCCACCTTCTTCTCGTATGATGTTTATGTTTTGAAATGATTTACTTATGATGATATATTATTGAATCCTTGATGAATGATGAAATAATGAAGTGTCCGATTGAATTCTTGAGGATTGTCGAAATGACTACAAAATGTTGATCGAGTTATTGATAAATGTTGAGACGATGATGAAAATATTAATGTTCTAAAATGACCTATTTAAGGTGGATATATTATTGCGTTGTGATGAATATTAAACTGACTATGAGTTGTTGATTGAGCTATTATGAATTTGGGTTGCTGACGAATAGTTGTATGAGTATTACGAAGGATCTACTATTGTATTTTATTGAATGTAATTATGACAAATGGTTGTATGAGTATTATGAAGGATCTATTGTTGTATTTTATTGAATGTAATTATGATGAATGGTTGTATGGGTATTACGAAGGATCTACTGATGTATTTTATGGAATGTACTTATGACGAATGGTTGTATGAGTATTGCACAGGATCTACCGTTGTATTATACTGAGTGTTAATTATCATGAATGGTTGTATGAGTATTACGAGGGATCTAGTGTTGTATTATATTGATCGTTAACTGTCATGAATGGTTGGATGAGTAATACAAATGGTGTACTGTTGTGTTATATTGAATGTCAAACTATTATGGAATGTTTGTTTGTGTATTATAAAGGATCTATTATCGTGTTTACTGAATGTTAAACTATTACGGGACGTCTGTACGAGTATCATAAAGGGTCTACTATTATGTTACAGTGAAAGTCAAATTGTTATGAATCGTTTGAATGAGCAATTCAAAGGATATTACCATGTTTTAGTGATCTCATAAACCACCTCTGGAACGTTTGATTGGTTGATGATTAACTTCGGCTAATGGCATTTGAATGGATGACCGAGATAAATGTTTGATTAGCTTCGGCTAATGACATCCGAATGGATGACCGGGATAATTGATTGATTAGCTTTGTCTAATGGCATTCTTAGTGGATGATCGGGATAAATCTTTGATTTAGTTTCGACTAATAGCATCCGAGATGGATGACTGGAACAATTAATTGATTATCTTTGGCTAATTGCATCCTAAGTGGATGACCGAGATAAGTAATGATTAGCTTCAGCTAATGGCATCCAAATGGATGACCGGGACAAATGTTTGATTAGCTTTTGCTAATGGCATCCAAATGGATGGTCGGGATAAATGATGATTAGCTTCGGCTACTAAGTGGATGACCAGGATAAATGATGATTAGCTTTGGCTAATGGCATCCGAGATGGATGATTGGGTTATGATTGTTGATCAATTTTGGCTAATGGCATCTGAGATGGATGACTAGGACAAATGTTTGATCAGCTTTGGCTAATGGCATCTAAGATGGATGACCGGGTTGCGATTGATGATTAGCTTTGGCTAATGGCATTCTTTGTAGATGGCTGAATTGATTAAAAAAAATATATGGTTAAGGCCGAATTTAAATGTTGCAATTAGCTATGGCTATAAGTATCCAAGGTGGATGACCGGATTAAGACGAAGTATTTAACCCCGATCAATGTTAAACTTTGGCCCCACAACCACGTGGAGTGGTTGGGGTATGTGAGTGAGAAAAGTACAGTTAACGAAATAATAAGAGGTGTACAACGTATATAAGAAGTATAAGAAGGAATCTTCCCGTTCTAAGTGAATAACGAAAAACAATGACAATGTACTTCTAGATGTTTATTATTATGTTAGATTATGTACAATTTTGTATCCATGTTGTTTTGTAAAAGAGATATCACACAATCAAGGTGCATAGGAAAGAGGAAAGCTCGTTCCATAGGTTCACATATTTTGAAATATGCTATGTAATAGTATGACTTAGCTGTTATGTTGAATGTTTTCCATTCAACACTTTTGTAAGGACTTGTAATGGAAATTGTAATGGAGCACGAATGGGAATGTGCGAACATGTAGACACGATGCTATGAATACATTTATGTGGTATTTCTTTTTATGAAGATGATATGTTGTGAAATCACATGAGGATCGTATGAAAGAAAGTACTAGTTGTGTAAGATTGTCGATCATAAACTCGTGTTGATAACGAGATTGGAACATGAATGCAAACAGATGGGTATGCCAATATGACGTAATGTAAATGTATGAATATGAAAATATAATATTATGGACATGTGTAGTGGGTATCTGTTGTATGAGAATGTTGTTTTGCGAGAACTATATCCCTATGATGCCATGATAAGGAAGATATATAATTATTAATTCACAAAATGTCATTGTGAGAAGTATAAAAAAAATCCATCGATTTTGGTCTTGAAAAAGCTGGATCATTACATAAATTATATGATAAATGCAAGTTGGGAATATGGGAAAATATGAAATTATCTTTAAGATACAAATTAATGGCATGAAGAAAAAAATAATGATGTGTTTGAGTTAGTATGAACAATGACTTGAAATGATATGGGTACTAATTGGGTATATTTCCTTGAAAATTAGGAGGAACATTCGAGGTTGGATCAACAGTTGATGGAATACATACTACCAGAGTGCTAGGAAGGTGTTCGTTACCTCACCTTTTTAAAAACAAATATGTTATTGTTAGAATTTTTTTATACATGTGAAATAAGCTTCGAAATAAATTACAAAACAAAGAAATTATATTAAAAAGAAAATCAGCTATTTGGATTAAGACTAATTATTATATGTTAAAAAATAGTTGGTTGTTTGGACATAGACTAATTATTGATATATTAAAATTGGTCATTTGGATGAAGACTAATTATTCATATGTTAAAGTTGGTCATTTGGACGAAGACTAATTATTATATGTTAAAGTCGGTCGTACTAATAGAGACCAATGTGTTAGACTAAAGTTAGGCGAACTAGCAGAGACAAATGGTGTAGACTAAGTCAGTCACATTGACAAGGGCTAATGATGTGAAGTTGAGGCGGCCATAATAGTGAAAACTGTGTTACGGGAATTTTCTAATCTTAATGGCGAAGTTTTTAGTTGAAAAGGAATAATTCGAATGAAATGGAGTCATTGTAGTTGTGTTGTACTAAGATTTAATAAATTACATGTGTGTAAGGTATATTTACATGTTTTTATTCATTGTCTACACTATTATGCATCTCAGGTCCTTCGTATCTACTACTGTAATAATGATCTCGTGATTGGGACTGTTGTATAGTTGTTTTTGTATTAGGTAGAATTTTGTAATTTTTATCTTATGACATATAATTAAACTAATGTTTATTCTAAGTTTAATATTTTGAAATGGTAAGCAAGTAAAATGATGGTTTACTAATCATTTTGTATTCATTATACATATACATATACCTCATAAAATAATATGAACACTCTTTGCGTATTAATATGGTAAATAATTATGATCGATGATACGTGTTGGGTGGTTTGCTTGAGGCTGCTTATGAGCATTAATTGGAGGATTCAAATGCATTTTGGAATGTGATTGTGTTATGTGGGTATTAATTGCGTGACAAAATTTTAGGTAGGGCCCTATACATGGGAGACTATTGAGATTTTATTAAAACTGGATAAATCCTTTAATGTAAATGGAAAATCCTTTACATAGTTGATGTGTATGCATAGAGTAAATCTCGTGTCTGGTGTGTGATTTGGAGAACCTTCATATAGGTGAGACTATGTCCATTATAAAAAAAATACCTTAGTTTTCATGATTATGATTATTATAAAATAAAAAATTGCATGAAAAAGGATGGTCTATGATGTATATGTATGGATAACCAAGCCATTAACCAAATTACAGTGAAGTGCAAGTATTTGACTCCATGACTAGAAGACATGTTGGATCAATTGGTGGGTTCTAGGTTGTTTTCCAAAATTTATCTCTAGAATGACTACCATCATTTAGGAATCAAGTCGGGGATGAATGGAAGATAACTTTAAAAATGCGACATAGGTGTATAAGTGGTTAGTAATGTCATTTAACTTGTCAAATGCTCCTAACATCTTTATGAGGTTCATGCATCAGGTTTTAAGGCCATTTATTGGCATATTTATTTTGGTTTATTTTGATGATATCTTGTTTTTCACAATAATGTTGCTTTTATAGGTTTCTTTATGTCGATTAATGGTGTTCAGGTTGGATCAATCCAAGGTGTTGGTGATTGTGGAGTGACCGGAGCTTTCATGAGCTTACATCTTTCTATAGAAAATTCATCTAAAACTTTAGTTCCTTGATTGCACCAATCATATAGTGCTTAAAGGAATGTTATTTCTAGTGGACAGATGAAGTAAAAGCCAACTTTCAGTTAGTGAAGTAGAAGATGATTGAAGTTCTTGTACCAGCATTCCTCAACTTCGATAAGTTGTTTAAAGTAAATTATTATGCATTTGGGATAGGCATTTGAGGAGTTTTTAGCCAGGATGGATAACCTATTACCTTTCTCAAAGCGAAATTGTCAAGTAAAAAAAAAAATTCCACTTACGATATAAATTTATATGTTATTATTGAAGCATTAAAGCATTGGCACCACTACCTTGTGTACAAAAGGAGTTCATACTCAACACAAATCATGAAGCTCTAAAGTACATTAATGGCCAATAGAAATTGAGTCATCGACATGCTAAATGAGAGTTATTTCAACAGGAGTTTACCTTTTTATTAAGGCACCAATCAAGTAGCCTCAATAAAGTGGTTGATGCACTTAATAGGTGAGTTACCCTAATAAGCTCTATGCATTCTCAAGTGTTGGGATTTGATACATCTTGGGAACTTTACTCAAGTGACCCCTCATTTAGATAGATTTATTTGAAATTGATGGATAGAGGTAAGAAAGACAACTTTATGCTTTTGAATGGATATTTGTTTCACATTTTGTAGTTATGTATTCCAAATTGCTCATGGGAACATATCATATGTGAGTTACCCCAAGAGGGACACTTTAGATGTGATGACGAGACATTGGCCTTAGTCTCATCAAATTACTATTAGCCGAGCTACCAGGCTAGGTATTTAGTTTTGTGAAGAGAAGTGATGTTTTGTTAAAGGATTAAGGGATTTTTATTGAATGTTGGGTTGTTCACCTCATTATTCGTTCCTAAAGCTTCGTAGTTGGGTGTTAGTATGGATTTTATGTTAGGCTTACCCTGTACCTAACAAGCTATGAGATTTTATTTTTATTATCATAGACAAGTTTTAAAAGATGGCTAAGTTCATAGCATGTCAGAACACTATATTTGGATAGCCCATATTTACTTTAATGAGGTGGTTCGCTTGCATGACATCTTTAAGTCTATTACTTTAATCATAACTAAATAATATATATATATATATATATATATATATATATATATATATATATATATATATATAACTCCTTAAAGAGTTAATGGGGAAATCTAGGCACCCAATTGAATTTTAGCAATGTTTATTATCCTTAAACAAACAAACAAATAGAGATGGTTAACCATAGAATCAAAAACTTACAGTGAAGTTAGGTTAGAGACAAGCTAAAAAATGGGAATGGCCCTACCGCAAGTAAAATTCTCTTATAACATGTCTTGAGATCATACCAACCAACTTAGTCCATTTGACATTGTCTACAAACAACCTTTTTGGAGTGCTTGAATTAACACCCATTCCTCGTATCAGACGATTGAGCATCCAAGTCGAAGGTGTCATAAGCAAAGAAAACAATCATAGACAACAATGCCAAGTATGAAGCCTTAGCTGATACTCATTGTAGGAGAGAGGTGTTTGAGGTTGGATATTTTGTATGAGCAGTCCTCACCTATAAAAGGTTCCTGGTTTGCATGTACAACAAGTTGAAGAAAATAAAGATAAGTCCTTGTAAGGTGTTGCAGAAGATCAATAACAATGCTTAAAAACTCTAGCTTCCTATCCACCTAAAAAATTTTGATGTCTTTAATGTGCAGCTCTTAACACCTGACTTGAAGGAAGATCAGAACTTAGAGGGCAAGCTCTCTCTAACTCAAGAAGAATAATGCAGTCAAGCTAGTAGGAACTAAAGATTTATAAGTAGTAATATAGAGATCTACCATAACTAGATATAGATCTGTTATAAATAGATTATGTCATAAATAGAGTTTATTTTAAGAAATAAAACTATGATTTAAGATTTTTTAGTTCTAACCTTACTTCTGCTAAATTATGTTTATCTATGTTGTTCATATCCTTATTATGCTTCCAAAAGCATCTTTATTATTGAGTTTTTTAAAAAAAAAATTTCTTTTTTTAGCACCCTCTAGAAGAAGTCACATGGTCTAGAGTTAAAGATACTAGTTCTCTCTTTCTGTTTTTCTTTCACTTAGTAAATCAATATGTACTAGACTTTTCACCTAGAATAAAATCTAATAAATATTTTCTTTATCACTCTCTAGAAAAGGCTATTAATTAACAAACAAAAAATATATTTATTCATTTATGCACTAATAGTAAAATTAACAGTAGAGTTTCTTTTTCTTCTTTTTTGATATAGAAAAAAAAAAGATGAAAATAAAAATGAAAATAGGAATAAAGTTCCTGGGGCTAAGGATAATAAAAAAGCCCATATCCATAAATTTGCTTGATTTAAAAGTCAATATGATGAAAGGTAAGAACAATCAATAAATTAGAGATTAAAAATCTTATAAAAAAACTAAAATAAATCAAGATCTTGAATGCAGGCTTTAAGGTAGTGATGACTCTCTTTCTACTCTAAGCCTTCTCTTCTCTTTTCTTTTGTTCTTCACTATTTGATCTAAAACAATTGAAACCCTAACACCCGAAACTTGCCTCCTCTTAGGGTTTCTCTATCGCTCCTTCATCTCTATATCTCATCAGTAATGTCATGCCAGTTGTTCCTCTTTCTACTAACATTTAGGTACTCTTTTTTGTTAATTTTGAAGTGTATTAATACTACTTGGTCTTTGAATTATTTGTGATTTGTTCTTTTAATTATTTTGTTTATGCTTCTGGGTTGAAGTTTTATGAATAGATTTGGAGGAGTTGCAACCCTTGTGTTTTTCATCGTTTATTGCAACCCTTGTGAGTCTATATAAAGTTCAAAATTATGGTATATAATGGTTTAATTTTCTTGCTCTTTGTAGCTCATCATGCATCAATTCCTCCCTCAGCCTCCTTTAACACAGTAATTCTGCCAATTATCTTGAACTTTGCTGTGCACGAAGGACTGCCATTGCCCTTGGGGTGTCAGTATGTTTCTGTGACCGCTTACTCCTTGGCGACTTACGACTTCAATTTGTTCCAATGATATTCAATATCCTTTTTGTTGCATTGTATAAAGAAAAGAATAGGCTAATGTAGCAAGACTTTTTGTAGAAAAGAAGTTTGCTTGCTTAATTTTCTAGTGAAAAGGTTTTTTGCCTACTTGGTTTTTCTATATATATATTTTAGCATGCACCTTGCATAGGTGAAAGCCATTTCTAGGGTTTGTTTCTAGACTTGCTTAAATAGCATAAAGAAATAGGATCTAAAATGAGTTTTACTTTTTATAGTGTAAATAATAACATTCTGCGTCTATATGAATAGCCTATCTACAGAAAAGCATTTTTTATTTGATATGAATACAATGTTCATAAATCATCTCTTAACAATAATATCATTTGAAGCCTAGAACAGGTAAATAGCTAGAAAATTTACTAAAACGTTAGCGAGCATAGATGTACCCGTTTTATAACCTAGAAATGAAAAGAAAAATAAAGTGCCATTTGAATCAAAATATAGCCATGATAAGATCACAAAAAAAAAAAAAAAAACTGCTAATTCATTTTTTCCTTCAAATACACAAGGAAAATGAGGTTTTATCAAAATACCATATTCACCCACTCAAAGAAACAAATAGACTATAAAAACTATAAGTACAATATGACTCGAGCATAAAAGAGGACTTCAATCCGCATGAAAGAAAACCCCCACCAGCCACCCATTCAGTGATCAGGGACACTTGCTCATGCAACAATGGACTTCGTAACACTCTCCATGCTGCTCCATAGTTGAAGGCAAAAATATCAAGCATGGCTGACCAGGTAACATTGTTGCTACTGTACCTTCCCAACCCCGCTCTTATTGGACGCTGTAGTATAGACTGACCTGTTGCTATGCACCTCTTTGACCAGACTCTAGAGCAGACTGTAAACAGACACAAGGTGCTGCGACCGGACCCAACTTGACCTCAACATATTTGTCACCCAAATCATGAATTGGGTTCACCATTCCAAACTACAGATCCTGAGGTTAACCAATTATGCAAAATTCAGACTTCCAAACAAAATAAATATTACTTCGTGCATCAATAACATCATAAGTTTTCCAGGCCAAACTATGAGAGGAATTATACTCAAGAGCTTCGAAATCCATTGGCAATTCAAGCTTCCTAACCTTACAAATTGAAATATACTTTGAATTATTTTACATACCTTCAGCTAAAAGTTGAATCCACCAGATGGAACTTGAACATTGTTCTCACCAAAGTGAAATCCTTGCTGGGCACCATCACCTGAAGGCAAAGCCTCATCATCTTCTTCCAACCAATAAGTCTCGAGAATCTTGACTGCCTTCTCGTAGATCTCATTGTTGTCATGACTCTGTAGATTTTCAATCTTTTCTAGTCCCTCAGCATCATCAATCATCTGGGCATAGAAATTAACATCTCCACTGTTCCCCAAATTCTTTTCAGCTTCCCCAACCTTCAGAATATTCTCTAATCCTTCGAGACAAACTGTTACAATCCTTGGATCAGGGCATACAAGAAGATCACACAATGGTTTAATACATCCCTGACTGACCAAAAACCTGTCATCCAAAAACAACCAATCACTTCTCTGCCAACACAACCAGAGAACAAACACCAAGCAAGTAATAACAGAAGCTTATAAAAAGAAGAATAAAACATACTTAATTTGCTCATGAGTACCACCAGAAGTAGCATTAGAAACTGCCCAAGCAGCTTCTTTCTTTATATCAAACTCCGCATTTTGAAGTAAATTAACAAGCGGGCCAATTAAACCAGCCTCAATAACTGCCTACATAATTTATATAAGAGGGTAAAACTCAGAAGGGCATGGAGCTTTCAATCTCAAGACACAAGGAATTCAGATCACAAGTGCTATTACAGACAAATACAGTAAATAAATGTAGAACCTCAACTAGACGAGTCCAGAATACTTCTAGGAGGATTGACAAACTCAAACAAGAAATAACCTAACAAAGCTTAAAACATGAACCTCCTAGGCATGCATGCTCACCTGAATCTGTTCCTTGTTTCCTGCGGTAATGTTTGAGATAGTCCAGCAAGCTTCTTTCTTGATGCTCTTTTTATGGTTATGAGTCAACAGGCTTAGGAGGCATGAAAGTGCACCAGTATTAATTATGCACTGTGAAGGAGAGGTGTTAATGTAAGATACAAGAAATCCTACATTTCAAGCAATAAAAAGATGCCATCATGCAGAAGAAGAACAAGATCATCAGTATAGTTGCAAAATAACACAAGGGGGGAGCTGTTACTACATAAGTGTTTCTTGTTACACGCCTTGCCTTTTCATTTTCCTATTGAGAGAATCATACTTCTCAGGTCTGCTTCATTTTCAACTATGCCGGTCAAGTACAACAATAGTTGATGATGCATCTGCTTAGCATAAATCATGTGTTGTTATGGGACTAATTTTGTGGCTCAGTGTCTGTGCTGCTTAGGTATTTGAAGCAAATTTATGATTTAAATGACAGTATTGACCATGCACAAACACCCATAACATGTGTTCTAACACTATATATGGATCAGAGTAAAAGACAGTAGGGCTGTGAAGAGCTTTCAAAGAAATGAGAGGGGGGGAGCTAAATAAGGGTCAGGTGATCGACCCTTTATATGAAGGCGGGGAGAAGAAAAACAGCAGTGATAGAGCCAAGCAGAGAGATACAGTAGGTGTAGACTACGGGAAGACTGGTTGGTGAAAAGTGCATCTTGCCTTATTTACCCAGACAGAAGATAAGGTGTATGGATTACCTATACAAGTAGAATTGTATCTATTATTTTCTAAAAGATGTAGGGGTTGAAAAGTAGTATTAAAGAGGAGGTTAAAAAATTTTAATATTTGGAGGGACAGGGTCTTGCAGCCCAAATTCCCTTCCCTCCATTAACAAAAAAAGTTCCCAAGAAGTTTCAAGGGCCATTTCCCTCCTCCATTTTCTCCCTTTAAACCCTCATATCCAGGAATAGCTGGCACAAACAACTTGGGCAATAGGACAAAGTTTAACATCAGCAATGCCCATGGAATCTTATTAAAACCTCTATCGAGGTTATATTTCAAATCTTGTTTTTCATAGCTGTGTAGTTTGTTGATCCTGTATTTAGTTTCTTCTGTCTTTACAGTAAACCTTTAACATGGCTTTATTTTCCATCTTGGTTGCCATCATCATGCAGAAGCATCTATATTGATATTATTAATTAAAAAAAAAAAGAATTCATGTAATTTATGTTATTACAATGTCCCAAATCAGTAACGCATAGAAAAAAAATATCAGTATACACAGACATGAAAGGCACATCTGTTGCATAAAGGATGGAACAAACAAAAAGTCAGAAGTGTTTTTACCTGGGTCTGCATATCATCCCCAGTCACAATATTTCCAACTGTACGAAGGGCGGGAACAAGCACTGAAGGAGAAGGATGGCTGAGACAATTCATGCAAGAATAATCAGGTTTTTTATATGTATTGCATGCAGATTGTGAGATAGAAGAAAATATTAAACAGACCAATCACCACTCACAGGAGGAGCTCCACAAGTCGAGGACAGACCCCTGCCTCAATAACAGCTTGGATTTTGTCATTTGTACCATCAGAAAGATACGAGAGTGCCCAACAAGCATCAGTTAGGACTTCTTCATCAGTTGAATGAACAAGACGTTCAAGTGCAGGAAGAGCTGGTCTCACCTGCCCAACAAATTTCACAAGTTAAAAAATCTTCAACTTTCACAACATCTATAGACAAAAACCTATGAAATCTGACAAAAACCTGCTCAAACAGAGGCTGTGGCTTGCCCCTGCAGAAGTTTGACAGTGTCCATGTAGCATTCCTCAGCATTGAAAGCTTTGCGTGCTCATTCAACTGTGCCAGGAGAGGAATCAACGCTCCATGGCTGAGCACAAGATCACGGCACTTAGGGGAGTCACCAGCAACATTTCCCAATGCCCACACAGCCTAAAATTTCACCAACAACTGTATTCAAATCCTTCTCTCTTTGGTAACCATACCTAGCACATTATACTACTACAATTCCCGCAAACTAGGTAACTAAAATTCAAAGACACACCTGCTCCCTAACATCATCACTGGGAGAACCTAGAAGCTTGACAAATATTGGAACTGCACCATGATCAATTACCACCTTTGTGTTCTCTGAAGTTCCAGAGGCAATATTTGTGAGAGCCCAAGCAGCCTCAAACTATACAAGCACAAAAACATGACTCAAACAACAAGTTAAGACTCCCTTCCACTTCAAACAAATCAACAAACACATTATCGCGTTATCACAGAAACACACACCTGAAGCTGAGGGAAATCCTCCCTAACAAGAAGCTCGACAAATCTTGGAACAACCCCAGCTTGTATAACTTCCTCTATGGGAGGGCTCCTCTCTGCCAATAACAATGCAATTACTCAATAAAGAAACAATCTTTACTAATAGAAACGCAAACTTTAACAAAACAAAAGGAACCCAGAAAAAAAATACCAATGGAAAGCAGTTTTCGAAATTGAGTAGTTGCTTCCAGCTGCAAATTACTATCATCAGACCAAACACCAGACACCATCGAAGGCAAACTCTCTAACTGCAAAAATTTACAAACAGAAAAAAGAAAAAACCAACGAAACCCTAATCACAAAATCCGATCACATAAAACACCCAACGATTGACAAGATCCACTGTTCAAATACAACATATACATTGACATGCGAGTAAAGTGAAGTTACCTTCTTTTCCATATTAGAAGAAGAGAGAACAGCGGCAGGGAACTGTTGTGCCAGGAGACCTTCGCGTCGCTTCTTCTGTAAACTCTCTTCACGCTTGTTCTTTCGGATCTCAACCATATTGTCCTCTCTTCTCCGCCGACCTTCATCGGCGTCGACGGCGACTTTGTATCGGTTCCGGCGAACATCGGTTCTCGTGCTTGGTCTCAAAGACATGGTTGATTGATGGTAATTTGAAAACCCTAAATTTTTATTTTCTTTTTTCAATTTGGTGATCGTAGAAGAGTGTACTGAAATTTTTTTTTTCTTTTTTTGTTATTACTGGGAGTTATGGGATAGAGTGGGATTTATAATGTTCGCAAAATGAAAAGGGTCTTGTATAATAGGAGGGGTGGTTTGTTATTATTATTTAATTTTCGTTTGTTATTGCGAGTTTTGAGAAAATTTATTTTTAAATTTTAAATTAATTTTTTAATATTTTTTATTTTTTTAATCATAATAATATCAAAAATAAAAATATATTATTTTAATATATTTTTAAACAATTATTTTTTAAAATACATCATTTACCATTCTTAAAGAAAAAATTAATCTTTAAGGTCAAACCATAATCTATATTATATATATATATATATATATATATATATATATTTTGAATGTCATTCTTTTAAATATTGAAATGGTGTAATATTATACGGTATTATTTTTTAAAATTTTAAAATAACAATATATCAGATTAATTCCAATTAACTTGTAACCCGAATTATAAAATTATGATAACCTCTTCGTAAAAAGTAAACCAAAACAAATTAGAAAGTTTGATTCTTAGTAAGCTAAATGCTGAAGGACAGGGAAAAAAACAGTTTGATTCAACCCGCTAAACCTGCAATGTGGATCATGGAAAAAAGATTACCTCATATAAAATAAATTGAAAAAACTACAAAGCTCAGCTCTTGATTGAGTCATTATTTTCCTCAATTCTTATGGTCGGCATTGCTCCGATTTCTTTTAGTTACACACGCAAATCATCATGTTCCTCACTAGCATAATTATAATAACAATCCACAATTATACATTCATTTTCATGATTCACAATCATACACTTTTTTTTTTTTTGGATTCGAGGAAACCTCACCTCCCCGGAAAGCGCACTTTGTGGGCCCAGGTGAGGGAGTAAAACCCCGGCTGTCCCAGGCTCTTACAAGAGGTGCACGCCCTGACTCGAACTCGAGACCTGCTGTGCAGATCTCAAACCCTTTGCCATCACGCTACGCCCCTTGGGGACTCACAATCATACACGTTCATTCATCATACACAAAACCAAAGCATTAATAATAATGAAATTCTCATTTCAGCTTCGGCATATATCCAAGGGTCATAAACACACAATTTTACATTTGATATCAGACCAACACATTTTCATGCAAGTTCTTCAACCACATATGCTGAATTGATGCCATTAACATATGTACAATTTCTGTTTCTATTTCACATGATCAAACAACTCTAACAAGGTCATCATCTTTTCATTTTATCCCTTTAATTCATATTCTATCTAGCCTTTATTATGGCCGGCCATCTTTCCAAGATTTTTGCATTCAAAATTGTTCATTTTCTTTGTTAAATGTTCTGGAATTAGATCCCCTATTCACCCCCATTTTCGTCCCTCTTTTTAGTCTAGTTTTCCTTAACAGCTGGTGTAAGAATCTTAGGCCATTTACATGGGGTTTTCTTCTTTCTTTTTGGTCCCAAGGTCCCAAAAACAGGTGGAGAAGTGGTATGGTTCATACCTCACGAATTCAAGTAGTTTTGGGAAAGGGTTTAACAGTATTTCTTCCCCTCTTCTCTAGGTTTTCTTCTTCTTCTTCTCCCCTCTAGGTTTCTCCTTCTTCTGCCAGCTTCCCATCGGTTCTACACCCCTTCTCCTTCCATGTTTGCAGCTATTCAACCTTCTCTCTAGCTCTCCCTTCTCTCTCACGCCTAAGGGAGGCACATGCAACTGGGGTTTGGTTCAACTTTGTTTGGAAAAGAGGAAAAGGAGTAAGTGCATACAGTTGGACACATGCAGCTGCTGCTATTGTTTTTGGGAAGAGGATGGGGCATTTTTCCTCTCTCACTTGCATTTATACCCCCTCTTAAATGAGATGGGGTGTTTGGGTGCTGAACAAGGTTGTTCCTATCCCTCTTTTGGGTTATTTCAGGCTGATTTATATTCCAATTCTCCTCTAAGATAGGTTGGTCCTCCTCCTTCAGGATTATCTCTAAGATTGGCCGGTTTATATCCTTCAAATCTTTCTAATATTGGTTGACCAAAGACTAATTTTTTTGTCGGGTTTTACATTCTCCCCCTTTAATATAAATTTCATCCTCAAAATTTAAGAGGTTTCATATTCCATACCTTGTAGTTCAAATAGCTCGAGGTACTTGTTCTTCATTTCAGACTCCTCTCCCAAGTCTCTTCTTCTATATGGGCGCTTCGCCATAAAATTTTGATGATGGGAATACTCTTATTCCGTAGTTCTTTCACTCCTCGATCTAGAATTTTTATAGGCCTTACCTTGAGCGTTAAGTCTTTCTTGACTTCTACCGGAACTTGGGGTAAAACTTGGGTGGGTTCCACGTCGACCTTTCATAACAAAGAGACATGAAACACATTATGGACCTTGGCTGACAACGGAAGCAAGTCTAGTTTGTAGGCTACTGGCCCAATTCGCTGCAAGATTTTGAAAGATCCAAAAAAATGGGGGGCTAGCTTCCCTTTCAATCCGAACCGTAACATGTTTTTCCACGGGGCTACCTTCAAGAATACTTAGTCCCCTATACTGAACTCGAGGTGTCTCCTCCTCACATCCGCATACTTCTTCTATCTGTCATGTGCAACTTTTATTCTATCTTTGATGGTTCCCACTTTTCCCATGGTGACCTGAACCAATTCCGCACCATATAACTTCCTATAACGACCTGACTTTTCAAGCCAAAAAACAATAAAACATTTTTGTGTGTGTGTGTGTGTATTTGACACAACGTCATATTGGAAATTATTAAACCTATTTCCCCTCATTATCAAGGTACAATTCATACACTAACATCAATCAACGTTTCATTAAAAGTAATCCTTACATATACACATAATATTATGTTTGCATAATTACAAGTTTGCATTATAATATACATACATAAACATAAGTTCGCATTCTATCCTACTAGTAGTCATCATGAATTTAAACAAAAGCATCTAATAACAGTTATACATTCAGTATATTTTGTTTATACAAAATACATTGTGATTTAAAATACAACTATATGATTCCTTGCAAAAGTAGGTTCGTGTATTGGGGTTCCTAGGCACCTCGTTGGTGTGACGTCCCTATTGCAGTACAAATATTTATAAGAATATAGTTAATTAATAAGAAGTAGTCAAGTAGTTTAATGAAGCATTAACATTATTCTATGTATAAAGCATAACATTCGTGATTCCGTCATATACTTGGTATGTACAACTCGAAACACACATGAACACATCAATTCTTGCAACTACTCATAACTTTTAAATCCAACTATCCTCTTAGGGCACCATTAGCCGAGGTTAACCATTCATCCATTCATCCATCCTGATCATCCACTTAGGATATCATTAGCCGAAACTAATCATTTATTTATCTCGGTCATCCACTTAGGATGCCATTAGCCGAAGCTAATCATTTATTCATCTCGGCCATCCAGTCGAATGTCATTACCCGAAGCTAATCATTTATTCATCTCAACCATCCACTCAGGATGCCATTACCCAAAGCTAATCATTTATTCATCTTGGTCATCTATTTAGGATGCCATTAGCCGAAGCTAATCATTTATTCATCAACAATTACTCTTTTGACAACTTGGAATTTGTACTAACACAATATAGTGACATTCGTGATAGAATATTTTTTTAAATTAACATTATGAAAGAGGAAGGTGAAAACCACCTACTTGTTCCACCTGCGGGGTGTCCTTGTCTTGACGAAAGTCCGATCACAGACGCACCACCTAAAATATCAATGGCCACAAATCAGTACATTCGTATTTAGTAATCACATACAACTTGTCACTATACATGTCTTAAGCATACACAAGTTCATGTTCCATTATTCCATATATTACCATCGCACAAAGCAATCATCTTAATCACCCTGCCATTTTAGATACGTAAATCTGCTGCAAAATTTAGTTAGCGAAAACTGGTTCGCTAGTGACCAAGAATTGTCAGCGAAAACTAATTCCTGGCTGATAATAGAAATTCGGCAACGAACATTGATTCGCTGCAGATAACACCAGAATTCGGCAACGAAAGCTAATTCACTGCAAACACCAGAATTCGGCAACGAAAGCTAGTTCGCTATGGACAATATAATTTCAACAACGAAAGCTAGTTCATTACGAACAATATAATTTCGACAACGAACGCTGCTTCGCTGCAGACAACACAATTTCGACATGAACACATGCATTTCAGTTCCAGCATTACCTTTGTTCTTAGAACCCAGTATAATCACACAATTTCAAGCATCAACACATGCATTTCAGTTCCAACATTACATTTATACATTAACACATTTCCACATAATTTTGTCAAAGATTTATTACAGAAATTACATCATAGTTGCATGTACGATTCTGTTTTTAGCAAGGTCATCCCTCAAGCATTTGGCCAGCTAAACTCTTGGTCTGTCTAGCCACCATTAAGGCCGACCAACTAACTATATTTGCATTAGCAAAATCGTCCATCCCCCATACTGTCTATTCTAGTTATAGGTCCCTAATTCAACCCCTTTATTGTCTTTCTTTTTAGTTTAGTTTTTCCCCTAACATCTAGTGTAAAATCCTAACCAATCCCTCATGGGTTTTCTTCTTCTTTTCGGTTCCAAGGCTCAAGAACAGGTGAAGAGAAGATTTGGTTCATACCTTATTGTTTTCAGTAGTTTTAGGAA
>Ga0325401_1001183_pt1 | contig 21539 bp, 22 predicted proteins | sample PopdelMetagenome_FD_205666 | JGI IMG/M metagenome (GOLD analysis project Ga0325401, IMG submission 205666) | Populus deltoides microbial communities from Bellville, Georgia, United States - Xylem-PdKOR-R2 | ecosystem: Host-associated > Plants > Phyllosphere > Stem > Wood/Secondary xylem | place... | reverse complement strand
CTCGATCCCCGCGGCCGGCCTCGTCGTGGCCTTCGTCCTGGCCACCGACCTGTTCCGCGGGATGCTGATCGGCTTCGACCAGGCCCGCCAGGTCGAGGACGTCGTCTCGCGGCTGAGCGACACCTGGCAGCTCGGCGCCGCGGTCGTCGGCGGGCTCGTGCTCGTGGTGCCGTGGCTGGCGGGGCTGACCCTGCGCTTCCTCGCCCGCGCGCAGCGCTCGCAGGCGTCGGAGGAGCTGGCGCAGGCCGACGCGGCCCTGGCCCACCGCGAGGCGGTGCAGGCCCAGGAGATCGCCCGGCTGCGCGACGACCAGGCACGCCTCGCCCGCGACGTCCACGACGTCGTCGGCCACTCGCTCGCGGTGATCCTGGCCCAGGCCGAGTCCGCGCAGTACCTCCCCGACGACCCCGCGACGCTCAAGCGGACGCTGGCCACCGTGGCCGACTCGGCACGCACCTCGCTCGACGACGTGCGCCGGGTGCTGGCCCCGACCCCCGACCCGGAGACGACCCGGCCGGGCGGCTTCGACGAGCTGGTCGCGGGGGTGCGGTCCTCGGGCCACGAGGTCGTCGTCGAGGAGGTCGGCGAGCCCCGGCCGCTGCCTCCCGAGCTCGACGTGGTTGCCTACCGTGTGGTGCAGGAGATGCTGACCAACGCCGTGCGCCACGGGCGCCGCGACCGGCCCATCCGCGTCGAGCGGCACTGGCCCCACGACTCCTTCGAGCGCGACCTGCGCCTCGAGGTGAGCAACGCCCTCGCCGACGCCGGCGAGACCCAGCCGATCAGCGTCGCCGCACCGACCGCACCCGCAGCACCGGCCGGTGGCCAGGGCCTGCCGGGGATGCGCCGCCGGGTCGAGGCCGTCGGCGGCCGGCTCGACGTGCGCCGGCGCAGCGGGCCCGACGGGCCGACGTTCACCACCACCGCCTGGGTCCCGGTGCGGGCATGAGCGAGGAGCCGGCAGTCGTCGCCGAGGACATCCGCGTCCTGCTCGTCGACGACCAGGACCTGTTCCGCGAGGGCGTCAAGGTCATCGTCGACGCCCAGGAGGGGATGCGCGTCGTCGGCACCGCCGGCGACGGCGTCGAGGCCGTGCGGCTGGTCGACGAGCTCGCCCCCGACGTGGTGCTCATGGACATCCGGATGCCCGAGATGGACGGCGTCGAGGCGACCCGGCAGATCTTCGCCCCGACCCGCGTCGCCGCGCGCACCCGGCCGGTGCGCGTCGTGGTGCTGACGACGTTCAACCTCGACGACCGGGCCGCGACCGCGATCCGGCACGGCGCGAGCGGCTTCCTGCTCAAGGGCACGACGCCGGTGCAGCTGCGCGACGCCATCCGCACGGTCCACGCCGGCAACGCCGTGCTCGCCCCGACCGACCTCTCCGCCCTGCTCGAGCAGCAGTTCCGCGCACCCAGCGCGCCGCCCGCGGCGTACGTCGCGCTGACCGAGAAGGAGCGCGAGGTCTTCGACGCCGTCGCGCGCGGGCTCTCCAACACCGAGATCGCAGCCCGCATCTTCGCCTCGGAGTCGACGGTGAAGACCCACGTCGGGTCCATCCTGCGCAAGCTCTCGCTGCGCGACCGCGTGCAGATCGTGGTCTTCGCCCACGAGCACGGACTGGCACCGCGCTGAGCGGCGCGCGTGGGTACCGCCCGACCCGCGACGTTCTCTGGGAGGGGTGAGGCGTGAGCACGCTCGAGGAGCTGCCCGACGGGCCGCTGCGGCTCGGTCCACTGCTGCGCTACGTCGACGACACCTCGGCCACGATCTGGGTCGAGACCGCGCGGAGCGCGACCGTCCGCGTCGAGGCCGGCGACGTGAGCGCCGAGGCCCGCACCTTCGCGGTGCACGGGCACCACTACGCGCTGGTCGAGGTCGAGGGGCTGCCGCCCGGCACCGCGACGCCGTACCGCCTCACCGTCGACGGCGAGCAGGCGTGGCCCGAGCCCGCAGGGGACGGCGCCGACGCGCTCGAGCTGCCGCCGTCGGTCATCCCGACGCTGCGGCCCGGCAAGCCGCTGCGGATGGCCTTCGGCTCGTGCCGCGTCAGCGTGGCGCACGACCAGGAGGGCAACGAGGCCTTCGGCATCGACGCCCTGCGCGCCTACGCGCTGCGGATGGCCGGCGTCACCGGCGAGGAGCCCGAGCGCTGGCCCGACCTCGTCGTCTTCCTCGGCGACCAGGTCTACGCCGACGACACCAGCTCGCAGATGAAGGAGTTCATCGCTGCCCGCCGCGACCCGGAGCAGCCGCCGTGGACCGAGCTGAAGGACTACCAGGAGTACGCCCACCTCTACCGGCTCGCCTGGAGCGACCCGGCCAACCGCTGGCTGCTCTCCACGCTGCCCAGCGCGATGATCTTCGACGACCACGACATCCGCGACGACTGGAACACCAGCCAGACCTGGAAGCGCGAGATGGACGCCACCGACTGGTGGCACGAGCGGGTCGTGTCCGGGCTCGGGTCGTACTGGGTCTACCAGCACCTCGGCAACCTCAGCCCGCAGGCGCGGGCCGAGGACGCGCTGTGGCAGCGGGTGGCGACGTACGACGGACCGGACGAGCTCGACCTGACCGAGGAGGTCGACCGGCTCGCCGCCGAGGTCGACCGGGAGCCCACGACCTACCGCTGGAGCTTCACGCGCGACTTCGACACCCAGGCGCGCCTGGTCGTGGTCGACTCGCGGGCGGCCCGGGTGCTCGACCCCGAGCACCGCTCCATGCTCGACGACGACGAGCTGGCCTGGGTCGACGGGCAGCTGCAGGGCGACGTCGACCACCTGCTCATCGGCACCTCGCTGCCGGTGCTGCTCGCGCCGGCCCTCCACCACGTCGAGGCGCTCGGCGAGGTGCTCGCCCAGGGCACGATCAGCCGCCGCACCAAGCGGTTCGGCGAGTGGGCGCGCCAGGCCGCCGACATGGAGCACTGGGCGGCGTTCCAGCGCGGCTTCCAGGAGCTCACCGGGATGGTCGTCGAGGTCGCGACCGGTCGGCGCGGGCGGGCGCCGAAGTCGGTGACGTTCTTGTCCGGCGACGTGCACCACAGCTACCTCGCGCAGGCGTGGGCCGACCCCGCGACGGGGCGAGACCTGCAGAGCGCCGTCGTGCAGGCGGTCTGCTCGCCGATCCGCAACCCGCTGCCGACGTTCATGAAGGTGGCGATCCGGCTCGCCGGCCTGGGCCGGGCCCGACCGACCGGACGGCTGCTGCTCGGCCGGGTGAAGAGGTCGCCGCTGCGCTGGAGCATGACGCGCGGGCCGTGGTACGACAACAACCTCGCGGTGCTCGAGCTGCAGCCGGACCGGGTGCGGTTCTGGTGGTCGCGCGGCGAGGTGCGCGACGGCGACCACGGCCGCGCGACCCTGCACCGGGTCGCGACGGTCGACGTGCCCGTCAGGTGAGGATCAGCCGGCCTGCGGCGCCGGCGCCGGCACGCAGCCGCACCCCGCGTCGCAGGTGAGGAAGGTGTGCGGGGCGTGCCCGCACCGCTGGCAGGGCAGCTCCCTCGCCAGCACGTGTCGCTCCTCGTGCACCGTGTCCCACATCGCGTCCCCCAGACGTCGCTGATCGATCCGTCGACGGTACGCCGCGCAGCGCGCGTCGGCGGGTCACTCGCCGGGCCATCTGCGGATCCGGGTCGCCCGGGCGGCACCGCATGGCCCGGGTGGGCCATGCGGCACCGGCCGCCTGCTGACCGGCCGGGTCAGCAGCGGGTCAGCAGCGGGTCCGCAGGGGGTCAGCCGGGGGTCACCCGGGGTAGGCGACAGCGACGTCCAGCACCCAGGTGACACCGAAGCGGTCGGTCACCATGCCGTAGAGCGGTGACCACTGCGACGGGGCGAGGGGTGCGACGACGGTGCCCCCGTCGGCGAGGACGTCGAAGGCACCCGTGAGCTCGTCGGCCTCCGTCGCGCGCACCGAGACGAAGAAGGCGCGCTCGCCGGGGGAGTGGTCGTGCTCGGGCTGCACGTCGTAGGCCATGACGCGGAAGCCGTTGGGCGCACTCACCTGGCCCCAGACGATGCCGTCGGCCCCGGGGGATCCGGCGGGCGCGCCGGCGTCGGCGTAGGTCATGGCGACCAGGTCGCCACCGAAGGCGGCCTGGTAGTGCTCCAGCGCCGCCCGGGCCTGGTCGCGGAAGTTGAGGTGGGGTGTGGTCTCGATGGTCATGGGTGGAGCCTGGCAGCGGTAGCGGTCAGATCGTGTCCTCCACTTCGGGCATCCTGGACCCCGTGCCGAGCCCGTCGTCGAGGATGCTGTCGCTGCTCTCGCTCCTGCAGGTGCGACGCGACTGGCCCGGTCCCCTGATCGCCGAGCGGCTGGGCGTCAGCGAGCGGACCGTGCGTCGTGACGTGGACCGGCTGCGGGAGCTCGGCTACCGCATCCGCGCCGTCATGGGGCCCGACGGCGGCTACCGGCTCGAGCCGGGCGCGGACCTGCCGCCGCTGCTCTTCGACGACGAGCAGGCCGTGGCGCTCGCGGTCGCGCTGCGGGTGGCTGCGGTGAGCGGCGCCGACGTGGGGGAGGACGCGCTGCGTGCTCTCGCGGCGGTGCGCCAGGTGCTGCCGACGCGGCTGCGGGTGCGGGTCGACGCGGTGGACCTCGTCACCGTCGGCGACCCGGGGTCGTCCGTCGACCCCGACGTCCTGCTGGTGCTCGCGGTGGCCGCCCGCGACCGGGAGGTGCTGCGCGCGTCGTACCCCGACCGCGACCGGGTGCTCCAGCGTCGCCGTGTCGAGCCGCACCACGTGGTCGTGCGAGCGGGGCGGTGGTACCTCCTCGCCTACGACCTCGAGCGCTCCGACTGGCGCACGTTCCGCGCCGACCGGCTCGTCCCGCACCCGCCGACGGGCCCGCGGTTCGACCCGCGCGAGGTGCCCGGCGGCGACGTCGCGGCGTACGTCGAGGGGCGCTTCCGCGGCGCGACGAGCGGCAGCGACTGGCCCTGCCGGGGGAGCGCGGTGCTGGGCCTGCCCGCCGCCGACGTGGCGCCGTACACCGGGGACGGGGTGGTCGAGGCGCTCGGGCCGGACCGCTGCCGGCTCGACCTCGGCTCGTGGTCGTGGACCGGGCTGGCCGCCTCGCTCGCGCGCTTCGACGCCGACCTGAGCGAGGTGGAGCCCGCCGAGCTGCGGGCGGCGTTCGCGGACCTCGGTCGGCGCTGCGTGGCAGCATCGGCGCCGTGACCACGTCGAGCGAGCAGCGGCTGCGCGACCTCGCCCGGCTGCGACAGGTGCGCGACCGGATGGACCGCGACTTCGCCCAGCCGCTCGACGTCGAGGCGCTCGCCCGGGAGGTCCACCTGTCAGCCGGACACCTGAGCCGGGAGTTCAAGAAGGCCTACGGCGAGTCGCCCTACGGCTACCTCATGACCCGGCGCATCGAGCGGGCGATGACGTTGCTGCGCCGCGGGGACCTGAGCGTCACCGAGGTCTGCTTCGCCGTCGGGGCCTCCTCGCTCGGCTCGTTCAGCGCCAAGTTCAGCGAGCTCGTCGGGATCTCGCCGAGCGAGTACCGCCGCACCCGCGGCGGTGACCTGGCGGGCCTGCCGTCGTGCGAGACCCGCAAGGTGACGAGACCGGTCAGGAATCGAGAAGCGGGTCCGGCGACGCGTCCCTAGCGTGCTGCCCATGACGACACCCGACCTGCGGATCCGTACGACGTTCCTTCCCCACGACGACGCCGAGGCGGCGCTCGGCTTCTACCGCGACCTGCTCGGCTGGGAGCTGCGCAACGACGTCGGCTGGGAGCAGATGCGCTGGCTCACCGTCGGCCCGACCGGCCAGCCCGACGTCAGCGTGGTGCTCCACCCACCGGCCGCCGACCCGTCCACGACGGAGGAGGAGCGGCGCGTCGTCACCGAGATGATGGCCAAGGGCACCTTCGCCAGCCTGATGCTCTCGACCCCCGACCTCGACGCGACGTTCGAGGCGCTGCGGGCCGGCGGCGCCGACGTCGTGCAGGAGCCGATGCAGCAGGACTGGGGCGCCCGCGACTGCGCCGTGCGCGACCCTGCGGGGAACATGATCCGCGTCCAGGAGGTCGCCCACGGCGACACGGCCGCGTGAGGGAGACGGCTGCCGGTGTGCTGCTGGAGACTGAGGCCCATGCCGAGCACAGGGGAGCACGTCGCCGACACCCATGACCGGATCCGGGTGACCGGGGCTCGGGTCAACAACCTCAAGGACGTCAGCGTCGAGATCCCCAAGCGCCGCCTGACGGCGTTCACGGGGGTCTCGGGCTCGGGCAAGAGCTCACTGGTCTTCGGCACGATCGCGGCGGAGTCGCAGCGGCTCATCAACGAGACCTACCCGGCGTTCCTGCAGGGGTTCATGCCGCACCAGGCGAGGCCCGACGTCGACCTGCTCGACGGCCTGACCACGGCGATCGTCGTCGACCAGGAACGGATGGGCAGCAACCCCACCTCGACGGTCGGCACGGCGACCGACGTCAACGCGATGCTGCGCATCCTGTTCAGCCGCCTCGGCTCGCCGCACGTCGGCTCGGCGCAGGCGTTCTCCTTCAACGTCGCCTCGGTCAGCGGCGCGGGCGCGATCACGACGTCCAAGGGCGGCAAGGAGGTCAAGGAGCGGCGCACCTTCTCGGTCACCGGCGGCATGTGCCCGCGGTGCGAGGGCCGCGGCGCGGTCAGCGACTTCGACCTCTCGGCGATCCTCGACGAGTCGAAGTCGCTGAACGAGGGTGCGATCGACGTCCCGGGCATCACGATGGACGGCTGGTACGGCCGCATCTACCGCCAGGCCGGCTTCTTCGACCCCGACAAGGCGATCCGCGACTACACCGACGCCGAGCGCGAGGACCTCCTGCACAAGGAGGCGACGAAGATCAAGGTCGAGGGCATCAACCTCACCTACCTCGGGCTGATCCCGCAGATCCGCAAGACGTTCCTGGCCAAGGACCGCGAGTCGATGCAGCCCCACATCCGGGCCTTCGTCGACCGGGCGATCACCTTCACGCCCTGCCCCGACTGCGACGGCACCCGGCTCACCGAGCTCGCACGGTCCTCGCTGATCCGGGGCCGCAGCATCGCCGACCTGTGCGCGATGGAGATCCGCGACCTGGTGGTCTGGCTGCGCGACCTGGACGAGCCGTCGGTCGGGCCGCTGCTGGAGGCCCTGGTGGACTCCCTGGAGTCGTTCGTGTCCATCGGGCTCGGCTACCTCTCGCTCGAGCGCGCCTCGGGCACGCTGTCGGGCGGGGAGGCGCAGCGCACCAAGATGGTGCGCCACCTGGGCTCCTCGCTCACCGACGTCACCTACGTCTTCGACGAGCCGACCATCGGCCTGCACCCCCACGACATCGCGCGGCTCAACGAGCTGCTGCTGCAGCTGCGCGACAAGGGCAACACCGTCATCGTCGTCGAGCACAAGCCCGAGACGATCGCCATCGCCGACCACGTCGTCGACCTCGGCCCGCGCGCGGGGTCCGCCGGCGGGGAGATCGTCTTCGAGGGCGGCTTCGGGGAGCTGCGGCGCGCCGACACGCTCACGGGTCGCCACCTCGACGACCGCGCCTCGCTGAAGGAGTCGGTGCGCGAGCGGACGGGCGTGCTCGAGGTGCGCGGCGCCTCCACGCACAACCTCCGCGACGTCGACGTCGACCTCCCGCTCGGTGTGCTCACCGTCGTGACCGGTGTCGCCGGGTCGGGCAAGAGCTCGCTCGTCCACGGCTCGGTGGCCGGCCTCGACGGTGTCGTGGTGGTCGACCAGAGTGCGATCCGCGGCTCGCGGCGCAGCAACCCCGCGACGTACACCGGGCTGCTGGAGCCGATCCGCAAGGCCTTCGCCAAGGCCAACGGCGTCAAGCCCGCGCTGTTCAGCGCCAATTCGGAGGGCGCCTGCCCCACCTGCAACGGCGCCGGCGTCGTCTACAGCGACCTCGGCATCGCCGGCGGCACCGCCGTCCCCTGCGAGGTCTGCGAGGGTCGCCGCTTCGACGCCGGGGTCCTCGAGCACCTCTACGGCGGCCGCGACATCAGCCAGGTGCTGGGCATGCCGGTCGAGGAGGCCGTCTCGTTCTTCGCACCCGGCGAGGACGGGGCGCTGCCTGCGGCCCACCGCATCCTCGAGCGCCTGGCCGACGTCGGGCTCGGCTACGTCACGCTCGGCCAGCCCCTCACCACCCTCTCCGGGGGCGAGCGGCAGCGGCTCAAGCTGGCCGTGCAGCTGGGGGACAGGACGGGCAGCGTCTTCGTCCTCGACGAGCCGACCACCGGCCTCCACCTCGCCGACGTCGCGCACCTGCTCGGTCTGCTCGACCGGCTGGTCGACTCGGGCCGCACGGTCATCGTCATCGAGCACCACCAGGCCGTGATGGCCCACGCCGACTGGGTCGTCGACCTGGGCCCCGGCGCCGGTCACGACGGCGGCCGGATCGTCTTCGAGGGCACCCCCGCCGAGCTCGTGCGCGCCGACACCCTCACCGGTCAGCACCTCGCGGCGTACGTCGGGAGCTGAGGTGCGCGCGCCCGACGCCGCGTTCGCCGACCCGCGGCTGGCCGAGCTCTACGACCTCCTCGACCCGGACCGCTCCGACCTCGAGCACTACGTCGCTCTCGCCGAGGAGCACGGCGCCCGGCGGGTCGTCGACCTCGGCTGCGGGACCGGCGTGCTCGCCCTGCTGCTCGCCCGACGAGGACTCGACGTCGTCGGGGTCGATCCCGCCACCGCCTCGCTCGAGGTGGCGAGGGCGAAGCCGGGCGCGGGGCGGGTCCGGTGGATCGACGGCGACGCCAGGTCGCTGCCGCCTCTGGCGCTCGCCGCGGACCTGTTGGTGATGACCGGCAACGTCGCCCAGGTGTTCGTGGACGACGACGACTGGCACACCACCCTCGCCGCGGCGCGGTCGAGCCTGCGTCGAGGCGGTCGCCTGGTCCTGGAGACCCGGCGGCCGGAGGCGCGGGCCTGGGAGGGCTGGGACGTCGCGGCGACCCAGGTCGACCTGCCCGACGGGCGTCGGGCCACCGTGGCGCGCGAGGTCACGGAGGTCGCCCTGCCCCTCGTGACGTTCACCAGCACGGTCGAGCTCGACGGCGAGGTGCTGCGCTCGACGTCGACCCTGCGCTTCCGCCCGCTCGACGAGGTCGAGAGCGACCTGCGGGCGGCCGGGTTCGACGTGCACGATGTGCGTGAGGCACCGGAACGGCCCGGGCTGGAGCACGTCGTGACGGGAGTGAAGCGGTGAGGATCGACACCCTCGGGTCGGTGGAGGCGCTCGACCTCGCCGAGGCCGTGTGGGCCTGCTGCGCGGAGGTCTTCGACGACACGCCGCCGTACGACGAGTGGCGTCGCGAGACCTTTGAGCGCCACGTGGCGCGGGAGGGCTTCCGTCTGGTGGTGGCCCGCGCGGGGAAGGGGGTCGCCGGCCTCGCGTGGGGGCACGTGGGCCACCCGGGGGAGCACTGGTCCGACCTCGTGCGCAGCGCCCTCGACCCGCTGACCGCCCGACGATGGGTGGGCGACCACCTCGAGGTCGTCGAGCTCGCCGTGCTGCCGGCCCACCGCGGTGCCGGTCTGGGCGGGCGGCTCCACGACGCGCTGCTCGACGGGGTGCGCCGGCGCTGCCTGCTGTCCACCTCCGACGACCCGACCGACCCGGCAGTCAGGCTCCACCTCGGTCGCGGCTGGCGGCGGCTCGGCACGCTCGAGCCCGGGCGGCAGGTGATGGGGCTCGACCTGCGTGAGGCGGACCTCGAGGTCGACGTCGTGGGCGGCACGGAGAAGCGCGAGCTGTTCCTCAGCGACCCCGACGACACCTGGCCCGCGGCGTACGCCGTGCACGAGGCGCGGATCCGCGAGGCGCTCGGCGACACCGCGCTCGCCGTCGAGCACATCGGCTCGACCTCCGTGCCGGGTCTCGCCGCCAAGCCGATCATCGACGTGCTCGTCACGGTGCCCGACCTCGTCGACGAGGCGGCGTACCTCCCGGCGCTGCTGGGCGCGGGTTACCTCCTGCGCGTGCGCGAGCCCGGCCACCGACTCGTGCGCCCCCCCGGGCGCGACGTCCACGTGCACGTGCTCGAGCCCGACGACCCGGCCGCCCACGACTACCTGCTGTTCCGAGACCACCTGCGCCGCGACCCCGCCGACCGCGCGCTCTACGAGCAGACCAAGCGGGACCTGGTCTCCCGCGACTGGGCCGACATGAACGCCTACGCCGACGCCAAGACCGACGTCGTCGAGGCGGTCAAGGCGCGGGCGCGACGAGCGGGCGGGGCCACGCCGTGGCTGCTCCCCGCCCCGACGGAGCGGCTGCGCTTCCGCCTGATGCGGCCCTCGGACGTCGAGCTGGTGGCCTCTCTCGAGACCGGCGGCAGTCGAGGACCGGAGGGGTGGATCGCCTGGCAGCGGGACAACTACCGGGACCACGGCTTCGGGCTCTGGGTCGTCGAGACCCGCGACGGGGCGTTCGTCGGGGACTGCGGACTCACCGTGCAGGACGTCGAGGGCACCCCGCACGTCGAGCTGGGCTGGCACGTCCGGAGCGACCTGCGTCGCCGCGGGTACGCCAGCGAGGCTGCGGTCGCGGTCTGCCGTGCCGCTGCGGCCGGTGGCCTGCGCCGGCTGATCGCCCTGATCCGCCCGGACAACGACGCGTCGCAGGGCGTCGCACGACGCATCGGGATGCGTCTCGACGGGGAGGTCCGGGCCCACGGCGCCCCGGCACTGCTCTTCGTCGGCGACCTCGCCCCGGGCGGCGAGGTCCGGTGAGCGACGGGGCCCGCACCGGGCTGGTGGTCCTCGTCCCCGAGGCGGAGGCCGCCGTGGCCGACCTGCGTCTCGACCTCGATCCGCACGCGCGGCTCGGCGTGGACGCGCACGTCACGGTGCTCTACCCCTTCGTGCCTGCCGCAGAGGTCGATGCCGCCCTCACCGCGCGGCTCGACGCCCTGTTCGGCGCGGTCGCGGCGTTCGACTTCGTGCTCAGCCGCACCGGCTGGTTCGGCGACGACGTGCTGTGGCTCGCCCCGGAGCCCGACGCGCCGTTCCGCGAGCTCACCGGGAGAGCGGTCGGAGCCTTCCCCGGACAGGTGCCCTACGGCGGTCGGTTCGACGAGGTCGTCCCGCACCTCACCATCGGCCACGACGCCTCGCCCGAGCGGCTGCGAGCTGCGGCCGCCACCACCGAGCCCCGGCTCCCGGTCTCCGCCCGGGCGCGCGCGGTCACGCTGCTGAGCGAGGGCGCCGACGGCCGGTGGGCGCCGGTCGCGACCTTCGCGCTGGCGGACCCGTGAGCAGCGACGGGCTCGACGCGCTGCCGCCTGCTCAGGCGGCCGTGGTCCGGGGTGCGCTGCCCGGGGCCGAGGTCGTCCACGACCACAGCTGGGGCCTGGTCCCCACCGTCGTCCTCGAGCTGCGGACGCCCGACGGGGCGGCGTACGTCGTGAAGGCCGGGGGAGAGGCCGACCACCACATCGCCCGCGAGGTCCGTGCGCACCGGCACTGGGTCGGCGTGCTGGCCGGGCGCGGGCGGGCCCCGACCCTGGTGCACGGCGACGCCGACGCGAAGGTCGTGGTGACCACGCACCTGCCGGGGCGGCTCGTCGAGGGCACGCCGGCCGAGTGGGAGCCGCAGACGTACCGGCAGGCGGGCGAGCTGCTGGCGGCGTTCCACGGTCAGAGCGAGACGTGCGACGACGGCGGGTTCGAGCGGGACCAGCGTGACGACACGCTCCACTGGCTCGGTCGGTCGCACCGCATCGACCCGGCGAGCGCGGCGCTGCTGCGCGAGGAGGTCGAGGCGTGGCCGGCACCGCCGTCGCGGCTGGCGCCGACCCACGGCGACTGGCAGCCCCGCAACTGGCTGGTCCACGACGGCACCGTCAGCGTCATCGACTTCGGCCGCGCCGACCTGCGACCGCGGCACACCGACCTCGGCCGGCTGGCCGTGCAGCAGTGGCGCGGTCGACCCGACCTCGAGGCGGCGTTCTGGGAGGGCTACGGCGGCGACCCGCGGACGTCGGCGGCGTGGCTGCGCCTGCGCATCCGCGAGGCGGTCGGCACGGCGGCCTACGCCGTCAGGACCGGTGACGTCGCCTTCGAGGAGCAGGGGCTGCGCATGGTCGCCGACGTGGTGCGGGACCTGCGAGACGGTGCGGGACAGCCGTGACCGCGGGACGCCGGGGGCGACGACGGGGGCCACGTGGCCGCGACCTGCTCGTGGCGCTGGTGCGAGCGGCCCTTGTGAGCGTTAACATTACCCCGTGACCGACCACACCGAGCTCCGGCGGGAGATCCTCGCCGCCAACAAGCAGATCCCTGCCGCCGGCCTGGCCCAGCTGACCTGGGGCAACGTCAGTGGTGTCGACCGCGACGCGGGGCTCTACTTCATCAAGCCGTCCGGGGTGTCGTACGACGACCTGACGGCCGAGATGCTGGTGCCGGTCGACCTCGAGACCGGAGAGGTCACCGGCGGCACGCTGCGTCCGTCGGTGGACAGCGAGAGCCACCGGGCCTTCTACCTGGCCTGGCCGTCGGTCGGGGGAGTGACGCACACCCACTCGACCCACGCCGTCGCCTTCGCCCAGGCGGGACGGTCGATCCCGGTGCTGGGCACGACCCACGCCGACACCTTCCTGGGCCCGATCCCGGTCACACGCGACCTCACGCCCGAGGAGTGCGCCGACGCCTACGAGCTGAACACCTCGCACGCGATCATCGAGGCCATCGGCGACGACGCCGCGGCGGTCGCCAACCCGGGCGCCCTGGCCGCCCACCACGGCCCGTTCACCTGGGGCCGCACCGCCCAGGCGTCGCTCAACCACGCGATCATCTGCGAGGCCGTCGCCGAGATGGCGCTCAAGACCCTGGCGCTCAACCCCCAGGCGAGCGCCCCTGCCCACCTGCTGCAGACGCACTTCGACCGCAAGCACGGCGCGAACGCCTACTACGGCAACGGCTGAGCACGAGGGTCCGGCTGCCTCACGCACCCGCCCCGCCGTCGACCGGGACGATCGCGCCGGTGACCGCGGAGGCCCGGTCACTCAGGAGCCACGCGGCGGCCTCCGCGACCTCGTCGGCGGTGGCCATGCGCCCGAGAGGTGACGCGGCACTGCTCGCCGCGATGATCCCCGGCGTCTTGGCCTCCCACTCGTCCATCATCTCCGTCGCGGTGCCACCCGGCATCAGGCCGTTCACCCTGATGCCCTGGGGTGCCCAGGTGACGGCAGCCGTCTCTGTGATGCTGTTGAGCGCACGCTTCATCGCGCCGTACGCCGGCAGTGGCGGAACGGCCCGGCGGGCGCCGATGCTCGACGTGTTGACGATGGCACCACCGCCGCCCGCCCGCATGAGCTCCGCCTCCGCGTTCATCGCCGTCCAGTGCGCCCTGAAGTTCACGGTGAACTGCTGGTCGATGTCGTCGTCGGTCGTGGCGTCGAGGGGGCCGACCTGCTGCTGGTTGACGCCACCGTTGTTGAAGGCGCCGTCGAGCCGACCGTGCAGGTCGTGCACACGGGCGACGGCCGCCCGGATGCTGGCCGAGTCGGCCAGATCCACGGGAACGGCGTCCGCGGTCGCACCCCCTGCTCGCAGGTCGGTGACGATCCGGTCGAGAGCGTCGGCGTTGCGAGCGGCGAGCACGACGGCCGCGCCCTCCGCGGAGAAGAGGTGGGCGGCCGCGGCGCCGATGCCCCGGCTTGCACCCGTGATGAAGACGACCTTCCCGGCCAGGAGGCCGGCTGAGCGATGTGCGTTGGTGTTGGTCACTCGTCGAGCGTCCGGCGATGTGCCTGCCGCAGGCAGGCACAGGTAGTACCCGGCTCGGAGCCGGTGCTCGGTCGATACTGGGGTGGTGGACAAGCACGAGCTCGCGGCATTCCTGCGCAGCCGTCGGGAACGGCTGCGGCCCGAGGACGTCGGCCTGCCGTCCGGCCCCCGACGCCGGACGCCGGGTCTGCGACGCGAGGAGGTCGCGGTGCTCGCTCACATCTCGACGGAGTACTACGTCCGTCTCGAGCAGGGGAGGGCGCCGCGACCGTCTGCGGGAGTCCTCGCAGGGATCTCGGGTGCCCTGCGGTTGACCGACGCCGAGGCGGGGCACCTGCACGCACTGGCCGGGACCGCCTCAGCCGGCGCGGGTCTGCACTCCCGCGTCGTCCGACCGAGCATCCTCGCGCTGCTCGAACGCCTGCCGCAGACCGCCGGGATCGTCATGTCGGCGGCGTTCGAGGTGCTCGCGTGGAACGACCTCGCCGTCGGGCTCATGGAGGACTTCGGCGACCTTTCCCCCCGCGACCGCAACCTGGCGCGCAAGGCGTTCCTGGGCGCCGAGCTGCCAGGCGCAGGCGGCCGGCCGTACGGGATCTCGGACGACGTGGGCTTCCGCCACGACGTGGTCCGGGAGCTCCGATCGGTCGCGGCGAGGTACCCCGCGGACCCGCTCGTGGCGGAGCTCGTCGAGGAGCTGTGCGAGGGCAGCGGTGACTTCGCCCGGCTGTGGGACCGGCACGACGTCGCCGGCTCACCGGCCCTCAGGAAGACGTTCCGGAACACCGCGGTCGGGGAGCTCACCGTCGACTGCGACGCGCTGAAGCTCACCGACGCCGACCAGCACCTCATCCTCTACACGGCCGCACCCGGCTCACCGGACGCCGACAAGCTGGCGCTGCTCGCGGTGCTCGGGAACGAGAGGCAGTCGTCGCCGACGAGCTCGTGAACCGGCACGCGGCCTGCCGCAACTGTTATACTTCGGTCGCTGTATAACAGCGGACCCTCGAGGTGGTCGTGCTCCCCAACCCCTACACACCCGGTCGCCCGGCGCAGGTGCTGGGTGGACGCACCCGCGAGCGGGCCCGGATCGCGGCCCTGCTGGAACGCGTCGAGACGCTGGGGGAGTACGCCGGCCCGCTCCACGTCTTCCACGCCCCGCGCGGCCTGGGCAAGACCTCGCTCCTGCGCACGGCCGAGCGCGAGGCGTCGTCGCGCGGCTTCGCCACGGTCTGGGTCTCGGCCACCCGCCGCGGGAACGTCGCCGCTGAGCTCACCCACGCGTTGCGGACGTCGCTCGACAGGCTCGACTCCGTCCCGGAGCGCGACCTCACGGCGTTCGGCCTGCACCTGAGCAAGGTCGAGCTGCAGCTCGGCGTACCGGGTGCCGGCGTCCGGGCGAGCGTCGAGCGCTCGCGCGACGGCGGCACCGCAGCCGAGCCGGTGACGCCGGCCGAGGCGCCGGTGAGCGGGCTGGAGAACGTCCTGCGCGACAGCGCCACGCTGGTGCGCCGCTCAGGAGGTGCGGGCCTCGCGATCCTCGTCGACGAGGTGCACGCGGCGGACCGGGCCGGCCTCGGCGTCGTGCTCAACGCGCTGCAGAACCTCGACGGGTCCAGCAGCGCTGCGCCGCTGGCGGCGATGTTCGCCGGACTGCCCAACACGCCCGAGGTGATCATCGACGCCGCCACCTTCGGCGAGCGCAGCCGCTGGCTCCCGTTGGACCGTCTCGACGACGACGACAGTGCCGTCGCGCTCGTGCGACCGGCCGCGGACTCCGGCGTCGACTGGCAGCACGCGGCGCGAGACCGCGTCGTGCGCGACGCCGCCGGCTACCCGTACTTCCTCCAGCTCCTGGGCTCGACGACGTGGGACGCCGCCGAGCCCCGAGTCGGCAGCACCCTGACCCTGGACCACGTGCACGCCGGCTACCACGACGCGCGCGAGCAGCTCGGCTCGCTGTTCCGGGCCCGCTGGAGCAAGGCCAGCCCGGGCCAGCAGGAGTTCCTGGTGGCGATGGTCGAGCTCATGCTCGAGCACGGCAGCGACGACGTCGAGCGCTCGGGTGTGGCCCGGCGCCTCGACAGGACCACCCGTGAGATCAGCGTGCCGCGCGACCGGCTCATCGCCCAGGACGTCATCGAGCCGACCGGCCGTGGACTGCTGCGCTTCACCATTCCCGGCTTCGCCGGTTTCGTCGCCGAGGAGGTCGGACTGTCCGGTGCGCACCGACTGCAGGCGCCGGCTCGTTTCCCGGAGCCCTGAGCCCCTCCCGCCCGCCAGATCCAGAGCGCCGATAAGTGACATTATGTCAGGTATCGGATCCGGAGTGACCGGTCAGCCCTCCTCGCGTCCTGCTTGAATCGATCATGGACGGACGACGGCTCGGAAGCCTGATTGGCACGGCGGGTGGCCTCGCGTTCGTGCTGGCGAGTGCTGGCGGGGTGCCCGGCGCGTGGTGGTCGCGTGTGGTCGGCGTCGCGCTGGCCGTCGCCGTCCTCGTGCAGGTCGTCGCGTCGCGTGCGCCGGCTCCGCCGCCGCCGGACCGGCGAGCGGTCCGCACCTACGGCGCGTGCGTGCTGGCGATGGTGCTGGCGATCTTCGTAGGCGCACGAGTGCTGGACGCGATCGGCGAGGCACAGCTGATCCGCCTCTGGGTCGTCCTGGTGGTCGGCGTCCACTTCGTGCCGTTCGCCTCGGCGTTCCGGCAACCGCTCTTCGCCCGCCTCGGTGTCAGCATGGCCGCGATCGCCGTGGTCGCCGCCGTCGCGACCACCTGGGTGTCGTGGGCGCCCGCGGCCGGTGCGGTCGGCGGCGGCCTCGCCCTGCTCGTCGCCGCTCTCCTCGGGCTCGTGCGCCCGGACGGCACCCGGTCGTCGTCCTAGGCGGCGTCGCCGAGACCACCGACCGGCCGACTCGACGTCCCTCGGCTCAGGATCGGGTCTGCACGGCCGATGAGGCAGGTGTCAGGGAGACCCCCACACCCACTCGACCGAGGAGAGCCGTGCCCACCTCCACTCCCCCCGTGCCCGCCAGCTCTGAGCGTCGTCTCGGCATCCGCGCCAAGCTCCTGCTCATCGGCCTCGCCGGAGTGCTCGGGACGGTGGCGGTCGGCGGCGTCGGGATCGTCGAGGCGCGCGTGTCCGAGCGCGCGGCGGAGCGGGTCGCGGTGGCCACCCGCGCGGTCGAGGGCATCAAGGACATCGCCTTCTACAACGGTGACATCACCGGCTGGCAACTCGCCTACATGCTCGACGCACGCCGGATCTCCCCCGCCGCGGCGATCGCCGCGGACAACGAGAACCGCGTGGGCTTCCTCGACGCGGAGTCCGCGCTGCAGGACGCCCTCGACAGCGTGCCGCGCGGCTTCATGACCGACTCCGAGGCAGCGACCTTCGACCAGATGCGCTCGCGGTGGGAGGACTACTTCGACGCCGACGAGCAGATGGTCGCGGCGTACGCCGCCGGCGGTCCTCAGGCCGTCGAGAACGCCGAGCAGCTCTTCGACGAGCTCGCCTATTCAATCTACTTCGAGATCGTCGACGCGACGACCACGCTGTCGCAGGCGTGGTCCGAGCGCGCCGAGCAGATCGGCGACGAGGCACAAGCCGACGCGGACACCGCACAGACGGCGATGATCGCGATCATGGTGGTGGTCGCGCTGGTCGTGGCCGGGGTGGCCCTGCTCGTCGCCGCTCGTATCCTCGCCGGTCTCCACGGCGTACGACGGGCCCTGCGGGCGCTGGCCGAGGGCGACCTCACCGCGAGCGCCGAGGTGCGGAGCAGGGACGAGCTGGCCGAGATGGCGGCCGACTACGAAGCCGCCCGCGCCTCGATCGCCCGGATCGTCGGCACGGTGGCGACATCGGCGACCGCCGTGGCGGCGGCCTCCGAGGAGCTCTCGGCGTCGTCGGCGCAGATCGCGGCGGGGGCCGAGGAGACGAGCGTGCAGGCAGGCGTCGTCGCGGGCGCGGCGGACGAGGTGTCGGGCAACGTCCGCACCGTCGCCGCCGGGGCCGACCAGATGGGCGCCTCCATCCGCGAGATCTCCCAGTCCGCCGGGGTCGCGGCCCAGGTCGCCTCCGACGCGGTGCGCTCGGTCGACACCACCACGACGACGGTCGCCCGGCTCGGCGTGTCCAGCCAGGAGATCGGCGACGTCGTCAAGGTGATCACCTCGATCGCCGAGCAGACCAACCTCCTCGCCCTCAACGCGACCATCGAGGCGGCCCGAGCGGGCGACGCGGGCAAGGGGTTCGCGGTGGTCGCCACCGAGGTGAAGGAGCTCGCGCAGGAGACCGCCCGCGCCACCGAGGACATCGCGCGCCGGGTGCAGACCATCCAGGGCGACACCACGAGCGCGGTCGAGGCGATCGCCGAGATCGCGACGATCATCGCCTCCATCAACGACCACCAGCTCACGATCGCCTCGGCCGTCGAGGAGCAGACCGCCACGACGCAGGAGATGTCGCGCAACGTCGCCGAGGCCTCGGGCGGCTCGGACGAGATCGCGCGCAACATCGCCGGGGTGTCCGAGGCTGCCAGCTCGACCACCCAGGCGGTCAGCCGGACGCTGGGGACCGTCGGCGAGCTGTCCCGCACGTCGCGCGAGCTGCGGGCCGAGCTGTCACGCTTCGTGCTCTCCTGAGCGGGCGGCGCGACGAGCGTCGAGCACCAGCCGGGTCGAGTGCTCCAGGTGCGCACGCACCGCTCCCCCGCCGTCGCGCTGCACGTCCTCGACGTACGCCGCGTGCTCGGCCACCAGCTCCGCCACGGAGTACGCCGGGCGCACGTGCACCAGCACCAGCAGCAGCTCGGCGTCGAGACGGTCGTGGGCGTCGGTGATCCGGGGGCTGCCCGCCGCGGCGACGAGGGTGCGGTGCACGGCGGCGTGCGCGGCGGCCACGGCCGGCCAGTCGTCGTCAGGCTGTCGGGCCAGCTCCTGCACCGCCGCCCGCACCGGTCCCAGCACGTCGTCGGGCCAGCGGTCGCCGTGCGCGGCCCCCAGCAGGCGCACCGCCTCGCTCTCGAGCGCGCAGCGCAGCTGCTGCAGCGCGACGAACTCGTCGTCGCTGGCGTCGGTGACCCGCACCCCGCGGTACGGCTCGGCGACGGCGAGCCGCTCGGCGACCAGCCGGGCCAGCGCGGCCCGGACGGTGTGCCGCGAGTGCCCGGTGCGCGCCGCGATCTCCTCCTCGCGCAGGGGGCTGCCGAGCGGCAGCCGGCCGGCCAGCACCTCGGTGCGCAGCTGCGCGGCCAGGGCGGCGGGGACGATCCGGCCCTCAGACGCGGACGGCACGCGGCCCCCTAGCGGGCGCGGTGAGCACGACCAGGGCGCCCGCGATGACCACCAGTCCGACCGACGCCAGCGCGTCGAGCCGCTCGTCGAGCACGACGACTCCGAGCACCGCCGCGCAGAGCGGCTCCGCCAGGGTCAGGGTGGCCACCGTCGTGGCCGGCAGCCGGGCGAGCCCCCAGCCGAAGAGCAGGTAGGCCACCGCGGTCGTCACCACGCCCAGCCACACGACGAGGGCGAGTCCGCGCGCCCCGAGCAGCCAGCCGGGCTGGGTGAGCGCGAGGACCGGCAGCGCGACCGCCGCCGCGGCGCCGAACATCGAGCCCATCACCGTCGCCGACCCCCAGCCACGGTCGAGCAGCTCCTTGCCCGCCACCGCGTAGACGGCGTACGACGCGCCGGCCGCGACGGACCACAGCACCCCCGCTCCCCCGAGCCCGGCGGACGCGTCCACCACCCCGCTGACGAGCGCGAGCCCGACGAGCGCCAGCGCCGTCGAGACGGTCCACCGCGCGCTCGGCGCCCGGCGACGCAACAGCGCGTCGGCCAGCCCGGTCGCGACCGGCGCGGTGCCGAGGGCGACCACGGTGCCGACCGCGACGCCGTTGGCGCTGGTGCCGGCGAAGAACGTCGGCTGGTAGGCCAGCACTCCCCCGGCCCCGACGACGACCAGCAGACCGGTCGGCACCCGCGCCAGCACCCCCGTCGTACGCCGGTCCGCGCCCGTCGCGCGGGCCCGCAGGGCCCACAGGCCGAGCAGCCCGCCCCCGAGAGCGACGCGCGCCAGCCCGACCGCCAACGGCGAGGCGTCCACACCGGCCAGCGCCTGCGCGGTGCCGGTCGTGGCGAAGCAGAGTGCGGCCAGGAGGACCGCCGCCCAGGAGCGCACGGACCGGATTGTTGCACAATGTGAGCGGACTGGAGCTCGACGGCACCATGGAGCCATGCGCAGCTCACCGCTCCTGCCGGGCGTGGTCCTCGCCGCGACCCTCGCGACCTCGGCGTGCGGGAACGACGAGCCGGACGGTGGAGCGCCGGCCGACAGGGCGGTGTGCGGACTGGTCGGGTACGTCATGGGCGTCGACAAGGCGGCGCGCGACGTCGGCAACCAGGCGGCCTCCCGGATGGCGAGCACCTGGAACGAGTCGCGGGACGAGGTCGCGACGACACTGCCCGAGATCGAGGACGACGGAGTCCGGAAGGCTGCCCAGGCGGTCGCAGACGCCCCCGACGCCGTCGACGGCATCGGCACCTCGGTGCCGACCGTTTCCTGGCTCACGCTCAGTCAGGCCTGCAGCAGCGCGCGCATCGACGCTGACCGGCGGTAGGACCCGGCGCCGGGGTCAGAGCCAGCCGGCACCCTCCGCGATCAGCAGGACGCCGAAGACCGCGAAGGCGAACGCCGCGCCGTACTTGATGACCCGCTCGGGCAGCTTGCGGCCCAGGGCGATGCCGACGGCGATGGCGAGCGCGTCCGCGGCGACCATGCCGACCGTGGAGCCGATCCAGGTGCCGAACCAGCCCTCCTGGGTGGCGAGGGTGATGGTGGCGAGCATGGTCTTGTCGCCGAGCTCGGCGAGGAAGAAGGCGACGCCGACGGCGAGGATCGACCAGCCCGTGCTGCGCTTGGCCTTCTCGGCCTCGTCGTCGGTGAGCTCGTCGCCGCGCAGGGTCCACGCGGCGAAGATCAGGAACGCGATGCCCGCGATGACCGCGATGAGGTGCTGCTGGTCGGCGAAGCCGCTGCCGACCGCGGCGCCGATGCCCACCGAGGCGAGGTGCACGATCGCGGTCGCGGCGGTGATCCCGATGATCACGTCACGGGCGCGGTAGCGCGTCGCGAAGGTCATCGCCATCAGCTGGCTCTTGTCACCGAGCTCGGCGACGAAGATGACGGCGGTGCTGAGCAGGAAGGCGTACAACGTGGGCTCCTGGCGTGGGCCACGCTGAGCCGGAGCTGCGCACCGAGGGGACGCACCTTCGACCAGGCGCGACCGTCGTGGGTCGGATCGCTGGCCGAAAGTCTCGTCCGCCGCCCGGTCCGCTGAGCCTGGACGGGCGACCCGTCGCACCGGACCCGGAGGTCAGCATGTCGACACGACGGTGAGGGGACTACTCCCTTTCGGGTGAGACCCTAGGACACCGGCGGGGTGGGTCGCACGTCTCGCGCGGTGCGACCCTGGTCACTCCCCGGTCACTCGCGCTGCCCCCGGTCGGGGTCGGGCTCCACGAGTGCCGCGAGGATGCGCGCGAGCTCGGCCCGGTCGCGGTCCGGCAGCCGGCCGAACACCCGCTCCGACTCCGCGCCCTTCGCCGCACGCAGCTCCCCCGAGAGCGCGCGACCCCGGTCCGTCAGCACCACCCGCAGGGCGCGCCGGTCCGCCGGGTCGGGGTGACGCTCGACCAGCCCCTTCGCCTCCAGGCCGTCGACCACCTCGGTCGCCGAGCGCGGCGCGATGCGCAGGTGCTGGGCCAGCTCCGAGGCCCGCACCCCGCCGGGCCCGGCAGCACCG
>Ga0325401_1001178_pt1 | contig 21554 bp, 19 predicted proteins | sample PopdelMetagenome_FD_205666 | JGI IMG/M metagenome (GOLD analysis project Ga0325401, IMG submission 205666) | Populus deltoides microbial communities from Bellville, Georgia, United States - Xylem-PdKOR-R2 | ecosystem: Host-associated > Plants > Phyllosphere > Stem > Wood/Secondary xylem | place... | reverse complement strand
AGTTATTTAGTTGAGAATCAATAATGACAAGCACCTATCAAATTGCTAACACATGGTACTAAAGATCAACCACACATATGATCAATACTAGGTAGGATTGAGCCTAATCTTATACTAAAACTACTAACAATACAATAAAAGGACTTTGACAAAAAGAGTGCGAAAGATTCTAATATAAACATCATCTTCATCCACTTAGAAGGTTGCTTTAGATCCCAAACAACTTAAGAGGAAGATTCATAAGGATATTTATGGGAAAGTGGAAAAGGACACTGTAAAGATGATAAGGAAGTTTAAATGAAATTACCAACCATGATCTAAAAAGGGAAAGGCAAGGGACAAAGACATAACCGTCACACCCTCACGGCGAAGCGTCGATCCTCGATTGATTTCGGGGTCTTTGTTTGTTTTTGTTATGAATAAAGGAGTCGCCACCTAATATTTGGTCACTAGGAACCCTAACTGGTCTTTCAGAGATTGGTTGCGTAAAGAGAAGGTATTAGCACCCCTAGTATGCCCTACCTAAGGTAAGCTGCTTGGTGTTTGGTATGCCTTATAATTGTTATGGTGTTAGTGTTTTCTAATCCTATCAGTTTTTCTAGGCTTGATTTTAACTAAATTTATTAAGATAGAAATCCAAGGAGATTCCATGTGCTTTAAAAGCTCATTTTTCCCTTGGTATTTCAAGAGTTTGCGACTCATAAATCGCAAGGAGGAGGGACAAAATTTAGAAATCTAGGGCGCTTTAAAAGCCTTTTTTTTTCCCTTAGTGTTTTATACTCTCACGACTCGTAAACCGTGGAGTAAAAAAAATTGAAATGTCCTCGATTATAATCAAGGCTACTTTCAAGGATGTGTGTGGATTTATTATTCCTAGAAAATTATTTTGGATATTTATCACTACGGGTTTTTTTATCCAAATATTAACAGTGAATAATAACAAATTAGTCCCAATAATATTTTGGATATTCGTCCTTTAAGGATTTCTTTATCCAAACATTAGCGGTAAATAATAGATGAATTCCCCCCTAAAATAAGATTTTTATATTTTTTTGGAATATTGGCCAATACCCTTTGGAGTTTTATAAACATGTTGTAAAATCCAGAAATGCAAGAAAACAAAATTTATTTTTTGTGTTTAAGAAATCCATGCGAAAACACATTTTCAAAACTTCAAATACTTTTTGTATAAAAAAAAGAGCGTTCAAAACATGTTAGGGTATTGGCCATATGCAACACACAAGAAAACAAATTTTTTTTGCTATATAGGTATATTTGTCACATTGCGTCGAAAACCGAGTATTCTAAATACGAGATTTTTATTTTTTACAATACATAAGAAAAAACCAGACCTTTAAATAAATATGACATAAAATCATAAATCTCCTTTTCTTTTGAAACAGTCTCAAAAACGTGCTCTCTTTTTCATAGATTTCTATTTTTACAATACAAAAAAAACATAAATAAAATAAATAAACATGCTTTGCCCGGTTACTGTTCAAGTGAATTAAATTTCACCTGAACAGTAACAAATGCAACTCAGAATGCATGCAAAATCTGGGAATAAAAGACAGCTTACCTGGTCTGCTGGCGATGCCCTTTTTTCAGTCCTCCGTTGCCTGCGTTCGTCTAGCGTTCTCCTGTGTTGCTTGCCTCTTTCTCCTTTCTTCTCCCTGTTTTCTTCTCTTCTCTTTCCCATCTTATCTGTTTTGCTTTTCTTTTCTTGAAAGCTGGCGCTGAGATGGACGAAGACGACAGGTGCTGAAGCTTCTGCGCTCAGCCAATGGTTGCTGCTTCTCGGGACAGCGAAACAGAGAGGCCACGCCGGTTTTGGTCTCTGTTCATTTTCTCTCCTTCTGCTGATGCTTTCTCTCGAGATGATGAAGATGATGGCGATGAAGGCGTATTGTGCTGGTGGAGTTGTTGCCCTTGCCTCTGCGTTTTTCCTTGCTTTCGACAATATCCTTCTTATGACTTTCTTTGCCCTGCCTCTCTCTCGTTTCTTCTTGTCTTTCTTTTCTTGTTTTTCTCTGTTCTCTCTTTTTTTTTTCTTTTTTTTCTCCCCCTCTCCCTAGGTCATTAGAGGGGCTTATATATAGTCTAACATATCTCTATTTAGGAAAGATTTAATGCATTAATTCTAGGATGCAAATCCCTACTGATTTGCAGTAAAAAAAACGCAAAAAGAAAACTGCAATATTCTGTTTTTGATGTCTGATTTCTTTCCAGTTTCTTAGAGGATGGTGTGGCTTCTTTCTTTCCTTCCATAGGGCCAGCTGCTCCCGTTGAAATGAGGCAATAAAAAACATAGTTGCAGCTTCAAAAATCAGGCGTGATGATAAAGGAAAATAGCAGGAATTTGCAGAGAAAAAAAGGAAAGAACTCAGCCGGGAGGGTTCGTGCAGGAAAGAAATCAGATGGGGGAGGGCTTGTTCTCAAAATGACAATCATAAAAATGAGAGAAAAACATGATCAGCCCCCCTATTTTCCTTTTCTGATGAGAGCAAAACGTGATCAGCTCCCCTATTTTCCTTTTCTGATCGAATCTCTGTTCTTCAATTTCTTCATCCGGCAAAATTTCTTTCTAATTTTATCTTCAATCAACTTCCTTATTTTAACACCTTTTCCATTTGGTTTTTGGTCCAAAAAAAGATTCAAATTGGCCTGCAATTGGTCTTAAAACTTTGAGCCTCTTGCAATTGTGTCCCTGCAAACTTGGGCAAAAATCTTTCTTGCGGCGGAAATCCCTACTTTCACACTCGATAATCAAACGGGCATATCTTGAGCTTCTAATAACAAAATCAAGCAATTCAAGAGCCCAAAATTATCTACACATCTAGGACTACAACTTTGATGAAGGAGTCAAAGTGAGATAAAATTGTTTTAGAGAACAGAATCTGGCAGTAATCTAGTTGGTCAAAAAGGTTCTTAATCTGACAATGCCTAGCATCCAAATCTGACTGAGAATCTGCTCTAAGAACAATGATCCCTAGGACTTAATAAAGTTGTAGGTCAATTTTTCAACATTTCATGAGTGACAGAATATAGCTAGGATGGTCAGATATCGTACGAAACCAAGTCAGAATCAGAGCCTAAGTTGGAACAAAAAATTGCGACAGCAATAGAACCATTTTTTAGTGCAAATTTTGAGGGATTTATCCAACCTTAAAGACCAGATAAAGAATGAACAAATTTAGCATTATGAAGACTCTTCATCAATCTAAGAAAACCTGACCACTTTGGTAGCAAAGGGGAGGATAAAAAGAGCAGAAAACAGCTCAAACAGGGTTTCAAAAAAATATTTCTTTCTCTACTTTTGTCAATCTTCTAGTAAACATGAGCTAAACTTCAACACTCAGTTCAAAAGAGGTATACATCATCTCTAGCACGTGGGGTCCACAAATGAGTAACAACAATAACAATAAGCAGTATATCAATAAAATTGTCCAATGAAATAGGCTAACAATTAAAGAGTTAAAATGAAGAAAATGAGTAATACAATAATAGCTTAAAGACATAGCATGCATGCAATAATGAAACAAATATAGCCTTGATTATTTTGAAGGAATGGAAAAGGATATTTCTTTTAAAAGAATCAAGAAAGTCACTCTAACTAAGGAAAAAAATTAACCTATTGCAAACACATTAATAATTGAACAAGGAAACAAACCTAAGGACAACATTACTATCTTGTTAACAAATCAAACTATCATTTTAGAGCATAAATTGGCTTAAACTAATATCTTTATGGAATTAAATGCACAACTGAAAAAAAAAAATGACCTTGTGGATGATGCCTTATTAGATGAAGATATAATGTAAGAAGGAACAAACATCCTTCTTAGTTGACTAAACATGGTGATGATGCACAGCTCAAGAAAGGAATAGATGATGATGATGATGATGATTATGATGCCCTCTTAAAACATTCAAAATAGCTTTATAATTTTAAAGGTAAAAAACCACAAGTTTATGAACGAAGCATGCATAGGAAAACAATATATAAACTACCTTAAATATATAGTTTAATATACTTATTTGTTGAATAACTTAGAATATAAAGAAATGTAGATTAAGTTGCTATCAAGGATTGTATCCTTTGTCTGTAGTCACTTGGTGCAAGTAAATTGGTTACAATTAGTTGGAATTGTGGATTTTAGAAACATAACCTTGATTAGTTGCACTACTAATCAAAGTCCATAAACCATGAAAACAAACCTCAAAATATCTATACAAAAAACTGAATAATCAAGGCTGTATTGTTTAGTAAAGAAAACAAAGCAAACAAATGTTGGAAAGAAGGTACAAGATGTATTGTTTAGTATTGTAGAGCATCTCCCTTTCGATCCCTTTTTATAGTGATTTTTGAAACCAAAACTAATGCAAAACTAATTCTAATAATTACTAAAATTAGGTCTCATTGTTTTGATTTAATTATCCAGTATAAAAAGAAAACCTTACTTTTCCCCCCGTAAAAACTATCATTTTTTCTTTGAAAAACAAATTATTCAAAAAGTGAAAGTTTACGGTTCAAAATATTTAGTCATGGGCTAGCTAAACAAACTAGGCTAGCAAAACATAATTTTGTGTGGCTATAAAAATATCTTACACCAAACTCAAGTGTAAGCCCAAAATAAACATGAAATAATTCATTACAAACCAAAAAATTATTTTACAATGAAACTAGGTTTGACCTCGAAACCAATGCCCTAGCCGAGCTGAGTGTGGATTAAGCTCAAAGCCTAGTTCACCTATGTCCTCTTCTCTTTAAAAGCTTTAGTGCTCTAGGAGCTAGGTTTTAACTTTTTAACTTTTCACTATATAAGATACAAGAAAATATTATATATCAACTAATGATTCTTTGATATTAATTTTTGATTAACTCACAATTTTTTTTAATTATGTTAATATTTCATGTTAGAAAATTTCTGTTGGAGAATAATTTCAATAAAATTTTAACTTTAAAAATGAATAGACCCTACTTTTAATTTGACAAAAAATATGAGTATTAACCATTTTTTGTAAAAACAATTTTTTGATAGCTAGAAGCTGTGAAACAAGGAAATTCAAGTTATTCTAGAAGTTGATTTTTAACTGATCTTGGCAGACTAGTGCTTGCAATTGTCCTCAAAAGTTCTCAACCAACATGTACTTGGAGAGTTGAGAAGAAGTAGGAGGCTTAATCTATTAGTTAGCCAATTCTTTTCTATTTATATGTGTAGGGCAATATACAATAGTAAATGTAAAGATTACAACACTAGAATAGTGCTTATAATATTTCTTATATATACATTCTATAATATGCCCCTTTAAGACGAGAGTGGAGGACCGACCCGAAACTTGAAGCGAAAAGTAGTAAAAGAAGTAGTATAAAGTGGTTTAGTGAAGACATCTACAACTTGATCCTGGGAAGAGATAAAACAAATTTGAATCTCTTTCTTCGCAACCCTATCTCGTATAAAATGATAATCAACCTCAATATGTTTTGTACGAGAATGAAAGATAGGATTCACAGATAAATAAGTAGCACCAAGATTATCACTCAAAATGGTATGAGTATAAATAGAAGACATCTGTAGATCTGTCAATGAATACTGCAGCTAGATAATCTCAGTAGTGATGTCTGCTAAAGCTTTATACTTAGCTTTAGTAGAGGAGCGAGGAATTGTACCTTGCTTACCTAATTTCCATGAAATCAGGGTCTGACCAAAGAAAACAAGATAACCACCCGTAGATTTATGATCATCAATACTACCTGCCCAATCTGCATTCATAAAGCCATATAAATCAAAAGATGAAGTGTGAGTGATATGTAAGCCATAGGTTGTCGTACCTTAAAGATAACATAAAATGCATTTTATGGCAGCCCAATAAGAATATGTAGGAGCATGTATAAACTGATAGACTCTGTTAACAACAAAACATATATTTAGTCTTGTAAAGTTGAGATATTGAAGAGAACCCATGGTTTGATGAAACCGTGTAGGATAAAAAAAAAAATGGATCTGGCAATATGGTAACTTTAGAGGTAGAGATAGAAGTATCAACATGTTTGCAAGAAGTCATACCAGCCTAAGTGAGGATGTCAAGAATATACTTATGCTATCATAACATCAGACCCATACCGGTGGACTGAACCTCAATACCTAAAAAATAATGAATGACACCTAAGTCACGAAGCTTGAACTCTAAGCTCAACAGCTGTATTAGGCGGTAAAGCATAGTAAAGTTGCTACTTGTAAGCAGAATATCATTAACATAAACTAGAAGATATAAGATATCAGCACCAACAAACAAGATAAATAAGGAGGTGTCAACCTTGGAGGCATTAAAGCTGATAGAGAGCAGAAAATCACTCAGTTGAGTGTACCAAGCCCGCAAAGCCTATTTTAAACCATATAATGACTTATACAATCTGTATATATGAGAAGGAAGGGTAGAGACAACAAAACCTAGGGGTTCTTTCATATAGACCTCTTCGTCAAGAACGTCATTGAGGAAGGCATTATGGATATCAAGTTGATGTATCTTTTAATTATGCGAAACCGCAATGGAAAAGACTAATCTGACAGTCGACTACTTGATAACAAGATTAAAAGTTTAAGAGTAATCAATGCCTTTTTGTTGAGTAAAACCTTTAGCAACTAGACACACCTTATACCTCTCAATGCTGCCATCAACATGATGCTTTATCCTGTACACCCATTGATTAGAAACAACATTCATCGAATGATGAAAAGGAATCAAAAACCATATGTCGTTAGAGCGTAAGGCTTGAATTTTCTTGCGTATAGCACCATGCCAAGCCTCATACCTATTAACATCAGAAAAAGCAATGGGTTTATAGGTAAGAGGAGACACTACTCAAAAAATTAGAACAACAGAGGTAGTTGCAAATGTTATGAGCAATGTGATTTTCGGCAGCCGAGGACAGAGGACCATGAGATGCTAACGAACGGTGGGTCGAGGGGGAGAAGAACCTGAACCCATAAGCTGCTGGAGAGGATTTGAAAGAGAGATCGACCCAGAGTTGTAGATTAGCAGGAGAGTCTGTCGAAGGAACGAATTGCACAACAATAGAGAGTGGAGAACCTGTGGCAGATTCAGGCTTCTCTGTAGTAGCAGAATTGGAAACATGCAACTCTAAAGGAGGAGAACTTGTTCCTGCACAATGATCATTATAAAAACAAGCAGATAATGATAGAGGGGCAGGGCTGGGTGGCAATAAGATGGTGGCAGACATGGTGGGCGAGTAATAGAGTGGAATGGGTGCGGCAGGTGGCCTGTTAGAGCTACTGGTTTGGTGAATTAGTGGGGCAGTAGGGTGAAAATTTAAGGAAGGATTCAAGGTAGGGAGGTGTGTATGTTGGGAGGAGGTGAATGATTGTTGTGCTATCTGTTCAGAATTTGCAAAAGAAAACACATTTTCATGAAAATGAATATGACGAGAGACATAAATACATTGAGATGTTATATTAAGACAGCGATAACCAAGATGAAAGGAACTATATCCTAAGAACACACATGGAGATGAACTAAAATCCAATTTATGAGAATGATATGGATGCAAAAAAGGAAAACAAAGACACCTAAAAGTACGTAGAAAATCATAATCAGGAGTATGATGAAACAGCCACGCAAACAGAGATTTATTTTGGAGGATAAGAGTAGGCATGTGATTAAGGAGATATACTAATAATTCAAATGCATAGATTTAAAATCTTAATGCAGCACTACATTGTCCTAGGAGGGTAAGAACGGTTTCGACAATGTGCTGATGATGACGCTCAACTATGTCATTTTGTTCATGGGTATAAGAACAAATTAACTTGTGAGGAATACCAATAGTCTGAGAGAACTGGTTTAACTTATGATATTCATCACCTCAATCAGTTCGAACATATTTAATTTTACATGAAAACTAGCGCTCAACAATTGTTTGAAAGTGAGAAAATGTAAAAAGCACATATGATTTTACAACAATAGGATAAAACCATATATGTTTGGTATGCGCATCGATAAAGATAACAAAGTAATGAAAACAATCAAAAGAAAACATAGGAGCAAGGCCCCAAATATCACTAAATATTAAATCAAGTGGGGCAATAGTTTTGTAACCCCTAAGTCTCAACAACATACGCGACGACGTGCCTAGCGGACAAGCTTGACATTGAGCAAGAGAGTGTCTAGAAGTACAAACTATTTTATTTTTAGAAACTAAAAAAATTAAAATGTAGAGACACAAAGATGATGCCACAGATCAGCGGTTGTAGAGACACAAAGAGACCAATAAGTTTGAGGAATGGACGTGGTAGAAGACTTAGACAAAACATAAAGACCATCATTACTCTGACCAGAAAGGAGCACTTTCTTGGTGATGATATCCTTTACATAAAACATAGATACATGACATTCAAAATAAACATTATTATCACGATAAAATTTATCAATAGAAAACAATGGTTTGATAATATGAGGCACATGAAGAACATTAGATAATTTAAAAATACATTTTGGGGAATGTAATATGGAATGTCCAATATAGGATATGGCAAGACCATTATCGTCACCAACATGCAAATGATCATTACCAATATAGGATGCATAATCGGTTAGAGTTGCAAGATTAGGTGTAACGTGTTAGTTCGCGCCTTTGTCCGAGAACCAAGTGTTGCAAGAAACATTACCAACAGTAAGGTGGGTAGAGGGCTGCTGACCACTGCCTTGAAGTTGTGCACAATATAGAGCAGTGTGATCAAAGGTGAAGCACAATTAACACTTGACATTCTGCTTAAAAAACCGATAAAAGGACCGATGTCCAGACCCAGAGGATGCCTGTCTGCTGATAGTTGCTCTGCCTCCAGTCAGTAAGAGTAGAGGAATGGAAGCAAAGGTAATCACACCTGTTTTAGTGGTTGTGGTTGTTGTTGTTAGGATGTTAGTTGCCACGAGAATAACCCCTGTTACGACTGAAATTGGGGCTATTCTGAGATTTGGCAAGGTGAGTAGAAGGCATTAAAAATAGCGATGACTAAGGCAACAGGGGAGAGCTAGTGTCATAACCCAATTCTAGGTTATTCCCCAAAAATCAATTTCTTTTTCAAAATAAAAATAAAATAAAAGATGGCAATGTGAAGAAAGCAAATCAAGAAAGACTGCAAAAATAGGCAAAAATCAAGCAACAATTTTTGGAGGAAATTCAAGGCCTAATTGTACCCTATTATGCCCAAAAATGGATAAAAAATGCAAATTCAAGGTCAAATTAAATGATTATTGGATGAATTTGCATAAAAATTAAGTCCAATAGCATAATTAAAATTTTAATAGGCTAATTTGATTTAATCATGGGCCAAATTAAATTTTAATTATATTTAAGAATTAATTTGGGTCCAATTAAAGGATTTAATTAAGTGCAAGGACTTAATTATACTTTAAATGGGTCAAATTAATTTTATTTGGGGCTTAATTGGTGAAAAATTAAGATTGAGAGCCTAATTTGGGCTTAATTGAGAAGATTAGAATTTTAAGAGACCAAATTTAATTTTTACAAAGTTAATTAATTGAAATTAGGGGCCAAATTGCAAGAAAATTGAAGTTTTTGGGTCAATTATGGGTTAAATTGACAAAATTCAAAGCCAAGGACCAATCTGCAAAAGACGCCAAACTATAGGGGTTTAATTGACAAAATCCGGGGGTCAAATTGAAGAACATGAAAGTTTAATGGTCAATTAGGGATGAAATTGCATAAATCCGAGACCAAGGACCATATTGCAAAAGGCACGTAAATCCGAGGTTGAAGTTGAAGTTACGCTGGGACCAAACTGCATTAAATCAGAAGTTTAGGGTCAATTAGGGATTCTATTGAAAGAAATTGAAAGCTGGAGGGCTAAATTAAAAATCGACAAAAATCCCTAATTTTAACCCAAAACGGCATTGTTTTTGCGTTATAAAAAAAACAAGAAGAGACTAGGCAACGCGTCGCGTGGTTACTGTTCATCATCTTCCCCGTGAAGCTGTCAGGATAGCAGTTTTGCAGGTGCATTTAATGCCTCGTTTGTCCCCCAAAATTGACAACTCATGCACTAAAATGGCCACCTGAAATCCCTCTATCACCGTGTATGGTCCGTTCAGGCCTATAAACGTCAAAAGTGCTCCGGTGGCTGGCCTAAAGTGGCCACCTCGGGCAGCCTTGGACTGTCAAATTTGGCAGTTCGAGGTGCACACTTTGAACTGACGGTTTGGATGTTTCCAGTCAAATCAAGGGCTGAAAATTTTTCCCTCGTGAAGACAAGATTGCCCTTTTCCACCGCCTATAAATAGAGGTGGATTTCATGGTCGGAGGGAGAGGAAAATCAAGTGTAAAGTTGACAAAAAACCATCCTTTCTTCCTTGTTTCCATCTTTTTCTGCTTTCTCCTTCTCAGCCGCACATTCGGTCGCCACTACTCTTGCCATCGTCCCTCCCACCACAACCTTCATCACAACCAGACACTCCAACAACCTTACGTGGTGGTTGCACCACCTCTCCCTCTCTCTCTCTTCTCTGCAAAAATCTTTTTCCTCTCCGCCACCGTGACTCCAACAGTAGCAGTGACCACCCTTTCCAGCGGCTTCAACCCTTACCAGCAGCAGTAGAGGCGGCGACTCTCTCCTCATCCGCTCCAACCGCCAGTGACCGCAGCACCGACCGTGACAGCAACAACACCTGCAACTCGAACATCAGCAACCCCGGCGGCTTAACGCTCCACCATTGCCACTGTTTTCACCACGTCGTCGTCCTCGGTCAGACCACCCTCATGCCAGGTAACCTTCCTCTTCCTCTTCCTCCCCCTCTTCTTCATCACCACTGTCCACTGCGTGAACAGTAGACATGAATTATAATTCAAGTCCTCCTATTCACATGAAGAGTGGGCATGAATTATAATTCATGGCCACTACTCATGCAGTTGAGTTGGGTCGGGCCGTGGCTGGCCCAGCCCAAAGTTCTGGGCTAGGTCTGGCCCAGTCCTAAAGAAATAAATAAAAAGTTTCGAGCCGAGGTCGGCCCAACCATTTCGGGGCGAGATAGGCCCAACCACTTCGGGCTGACATCGGCCCAACCATTTTGAGCCGAAATCGGCCTGACCTCTTCTATGGCTGAGCCTAGCCCAGCCCATGTAGAATTTTATTTTATTTTTATTTATTTATTCATAATAATATATTATAATATGAAAAAATTCCAAAAAATTCCAAAAAATTTGAAAAGTCCTTTTGAAAAATTTGTGATTTTCTCAAATATTTTTCTATCAATTTTGCATAATATCGAGTTGTATATTTAAATTGTAAAATACGAATCCGGTATTAAAATACCCGATTTTCTCCGAAAAAAAAAAAAGAATTTCATGCATACGGCCAAAACCTAAAAACTTTTCCAAGCATATTTTTATATATATAAAAAAAACTTGCATCTTTCCCATGTTTTGAAAATAAAAATGGATATCATAACTGGTTTATGATCATCCATTAGGGTTTGGCTAAAATATCAAAAACCTATTTTTCAAATTTTTTTTAAGATCCAGATGTAAACTTTAATATTTGTTGGTGTAAAATTACACGATAAATTACGCCCTCAGGTATTAAAGATACAAGGTATAAATAAATACGATGCTAAAATTTAGATTTTAGAACGGTTAGGATTTAATCTAATAAGGTAGAGACTTTCTCATGAAGAGAGATCTACCTTGAACCCTAGAAAAGACCAACAAATAGAAACTCGACTTAGAAAATAATTAAATAACAATGCAGTTTACCTTAGGTAGGGTGCACTGGGGGTGATGCGTCTTCCCCTTGTACAACTAGTCTCTTACCCAGACTCTCACAGACCATAGGTTCCTAGTTACCATAACACTAGGTGGCAACTCCTAACGAATCAAACAAATGAACTAGAAAATCGCCAACGGATGTCGTACATTGACTTGCGACAACTAGTATCCATGGATTGAAGGGAGGTCTTGTGTAGAAATTCATGGGTAAGGAGATGACTGTGAAGGTCGGTATAAGACAATGATTCTGCCTTGTTCATGAAGTTGGTTACTAAGTCTTTAAACTCACCACAAAGACCATGAAACATATAGAGATTAAAGCCTTCAAAAGAGATAGGCTGACCAACAACAACTAATTCATCAAATAACAATTTTGCTTGCTGCATATACATAGTAACCGAAACATCACCTTGTCGAAGATTTTGAAAGGACCCATAAAGTGTATAATGCGAGAATTAGATAGAGACACGAGAGCGTTTTCAAGGGTGTGCCAAACACAGTGCAAGGTATGACAATCGACCATAAGGTGCAGCACATCGATGAAGAGAGAGGAGAGTAATGCGCTCAAAAAAAGTTGATTTTATTGCCTCCAATAAAGAAAAAAGGGGTTAATTATCGGAGAGGAATCAATAGATCTGTCAGAAATATGAGAGGGGGACATGACACTAAGCCATCAACAAAGTGAAAAGCACCATAACCTAGAAGGTATGGCTTCATCTATATTCGTCAATAGAGATAATTTATGTTTGTAAGCTTGAACGAAACAACTTGCTGAGTGTTGGACAAAACAACTATAGCTGAAGTTGATGTCCCTATAATGTGAAGAGGAATGACAGAAACATGAGAAGAAGAGTCATCGTTTTGTGTTGCAAGCGAAGGAGGCTGCCGCTGTGGGAAGGCACCATTGGCAGCAGCCTGTGAGTGGCCTGTCGGCTGGGCTGCAACGCCAGTTTGGTGGAGGGAGAAGTCGGCAACAGAAGCAACAATAGAGTCCATTTGGGAGAGGAAGAGAGGATTTATGATGGTAGAAAGCTTTGATACCAAGTTGAGAACACTACCAGAAATTCATCAAAAACCAACGGAATTACCGACGAAATAATTCTATCGGTAAATTGCAGTCACAATTACTAACGACTTATATTTCATCTGTAATTCGATCGATATATACCGATAACATCATTCCGCCAGTATATACCGATAGAATTACAGACGGAATATATAAAATTTGAGAAAAAAAACTAGTTCAATGATGTGGATATTTTTGCAGGCGATTTTACCGATGGAATTACCGAGGGATTCAAACCAAGATATTCGTACAGTGATGTGACCCATTCATCGTTAGAATTACCGACGAATATACTAACATAATGTGTCCATCAGGGATTCCATCGGTAAAAGCTAATATATCACCATGCTGCCTCCCCTCCCCTCCCCTCCCCCTTATTTCTCCTCCTTCTTCCTCATCCCAACTCTCCCCTCCCAAAATGCAAACAACCACCCCCCTAAAAATATCCCCTTCTTCTCAACATAAGTCATCTTTCTTGTAATTTTATGGTCACAACATCCATGTTCTGATTTATAGTACATTTTGTCATTTTTTATAAGTAAATTTTATCTTTTTTAATTTTAACATTAAAATGTCACTTTTATTTTTTTTTATTGTTTTTTTAGTATATGTATTTTGTTGGTGTATGTACAAGTTTTATTGTTATTTCTCAAACAAACTTGTAGTATGAATGATAATTGATAATGAATATTTAAGAGAAGTCTTTTTTTAGTTTGTTGGATAATGTCGAGGCAAACCGATATTTTTACAAATTTATTTACTTAACATAGTTAATTAATACATGTTGTCATCATAATTTTATAGAGGTTCGATAGAAGTCATGGATGATCGTTCATAGATGTATCGAGACTCACTCCAAAGATTGTGGAGGATGGATTATTGTAATGGGGTTCAGGGTTTTATTAATTTTACAACATCTATTCCGAGGAATTTTACTGGAGGCGGTATTAGATGTCCTTGCAGAAAGTGTAAAAATAAAAATTATATGCATCCAGATGTTATAACGATGCATCTTTTAACCAAAGGGTTCATATGATTATTTGTGTTGGTATGCACACAGAGAACTATTTGTTCCTAATAAGAGAATGGAAGAAAGGGTGGTGGGGTCAACTTTTAGTGCTAGCAATGTGCATGAAGTTGTAAATGACAACAGTAATCCTTACAAGAATATGGTTAGGGATGCAATGAGAATGAATCAAGGTAATGTCAGTCAATGTCCAATCATAAAAGAAGAACCTAATGCAGATGCATCCCAGTTTTTTTATCTATTGAAAGATTCTAACGAACCATTATGGGATGGTTCCATGAATCACAGTAAATTATCGGTCATAGCACATGTATTCACCATCAAGTTAGATCACGGGTTGAGTGAGGCCGGTTATGACAAAATTATTGAATGGGCGATAAACATTTTACCTAAAAGAAATATGCTAAAAGAGAACTTCTATGTTGGTAAGTCCATGATGAAACCTCTCGATTTAGAATACCAGAACATTGATATGTGCCCTAACTTCTGCATGATTTACTACCTTGAAAATGCTGAGCTGATCGAGTGCATGACATGTGTGCATTGACGTTACAAACCCAGAACTGACATGGAAAAGACATTCGTGGCATATAAAACACTTAGATACTTCCCTATCACACCTATATTATAGAGGTTATTTTTGTCACCAAGAACTTCTGAGCATATGACATGGCACCAATCATATAATATGGTTGATGGAGTGATAGTGCATCCTTCTGATGGCAAAGCATTGAAACACTCATTTTTCAGCTGAATCAAGAAATGTGCATCTTGGGTTGTGTACAGACGGATTCAACCCATTCGGGTCGTTTGCTGCTCCTTCTTCTTGTTGGCTGGTCATACTCACGGTTTATAACTTGCCATCAAGGATGTGTGTGAGGCCAAAGTTCATATTTTTATCTACAGTTATACCAGGTTTGAGCAGTCTCGGCCGGAATATAGATGTTTGTCTTCGACCGTTAATTGATGAGTTGATGCAGTTATGATCCTCTGGAGCTTTGACTTATGATAGATATATCGAGGAAATAAAATTTTGTTGTAAGGGCGACTTTGATATGGACTATTAATGATTTTTCAGCTTATAATATGATTTTAGGTTGGAGCACGCATGAAAAACTAGTATGTCCATACTGCATGGAAACCAACAAGGCATTCACGATAACAAACGGAGGTAAAGCTTCTTTTTTTAACTGCTACTGTCGTTTCTTGCCAACGAATCACAGGAACGGAAATAACATAAAGGATTTCTTTGTTAGAAAAGTTGAAAAGGATGTTGCACCACTGCATCTTAAAAATGAAGAATTGCATGATATTATATCAGAGTACGGTGACATTATGTTTGGTTTCCAATCAGGTAAGCAGAAGTTTCCTGGTTTTGGTTTGACCTATAATTAGGCAAAGTGAAGTATTTTTTGGGAGCTTTCTTTCTTATTGGAAGACCAATCTCCTCCGCCAGAACCTTGACGTCATACACATAGAAAAGAACATGTTTGAGAACATTTTCAACACTATCATAGATGTGAAGGGAAAGACAAAGGAAAACATTAAGGTTAGATTGGATATAACATTTTTTTGTAACCGTAAAATATAGAGTTGGTTTTTGATGGGTCACGAGTCGCAAAACCCAGAGCAAGCTTCTTGTTAGAGAAAAATGCAAAATTACTAGTCTACAAATAGCTTAAGAGTCTGTGTTTTCTCGATAGAGATGCCTCGAATATATCAAGGTTTTTTAATATGGAGGGATGTAGATTGTATGGAATAAAGAGTCACGACTGCCACGTGTTTATGTAAACACTCATTCCATTAGCTTATCGTGTTTTGTTATTGAAGGGGATATGAAATGCACTCACGAGATCAGTCATTTCTTTAGAGATATGTTCTTCAACAAGTTCATTGTTGATCACATTGAGAGGCTTGAAATGAATATCGTCGAGACAATATGCAAACTTGAGATGATATTTCCTCCATTAGTTTTTGACTCGATGGAGCATCTACCCATATATTTATCATATGATGCGAAAGTTGGAGGACCGGTCCAGTATAGATGGATGTATTCATTCGAGAGGTTAGATATTATAGTTGCAATGTAATTCATAACTAAAAGTATTTTCATCGTTTTTCTTAATTGAAAATATTTGTTTAATTCCATGCAGATACTTGTTCAATCTTAAGAAAAAGGTTAATAACAAGGCGCATGTTGAGGCTTCGATATGTGTGGCCTATATTGTTGAGGAGATCTCAACATTTATCTCGTACTATTTCGAACCTCATTTGAGAACGAGAATCAAACGCGTTCCATAATATAATGATGGTGGTGAATTGCCTTCTAGTGGGAACTTATCAATATTCTCCAATCTTGGACGACCTAAACCTAAAAATACCGTAAGGGGAAGATATTTGTCTGAAATAGAGTTTAGACAAACACATAATTATGTTCTATTTAAGTGTGATGAGTTGAGAACTTTTATTCAGTAAGTATATGTACTACTTAAACTTTGTTAAGAATGTACTATTTATATATTGTAATATCATAACTCATATAATTTGGAACAACCTTCTAAACAACATCGATAATATTTACTGTCCAATAACTCACAGCTGACCGAATCCCAAATCTTTCACTTACAAGATGAACAATTTGCCACGTGGTTCAGAACACATGTAAGTACTATCACAAACTCATTATCTCTTGCAAAGTTACTATACGTTAATATTATAAAATTCTTGTTTATTGATTATTGTTGTACTTGATACACAAGGTTTATCAAATGGAAATGAGTGTTACTATTTCATTATCTTTACTAAGCTTGTGTCCTGAAAGAAAAGTTAAGTGCTATAACGGGTATTTTGTCAATGGATATGTGTTTCATATTGAAAAATACGAGCATGGAAGAAAGACATACAACAACGGTGTTTGTGTTAAGGGATCGACTTGTAGTGAGTTTGAAGTTGACTACTATGGTAAATTAAAAGAGGTTATCCAATTACAATATCATAATGAGCAAAATAGAGTGTTTTTATTCAAATGCTATTGATATCTACTGACAAAGGAATCAAATTGGATCCTCACTATGGTCTGGTTGAAATCAACTCAAAAGCTAGACTCCACAACGTAAATGATGTCTTTGTTTTCGCAAGGCAATGCCAACGAGTTTATTACACATATACCCTTTTCTTTAGAAATGACCAATCAAGAGTTAATTGGTTATCCATTTTAAAAACAAAACCCAGGGGTCGTGTCGAGATTGTTCAGGATGAGAACAAAGACACAAGCGTGTGAGATGAAGTCTTTCAAGTTAGTAAGTTGGTTGAAACATATCGAGTTGTTCCTTCGATTGACTTAAAAGAAAATTTGAATTTTCATGTTGATATTGATGTAGAGGAGTTGGATGTTGTTCTAAGCTCTAGCGGACAAGCAAATGTCGATGAAGATGATGATGATATCCACATTAAAGAGTGCAATAGAGTTGATGACAATTCAATTGATGATGAAGAAGAAGAAAATTCTGACTAACTGTCACAACACAAAAGTGTAAAACATTTTTTTTATAATGTAATATTATGGATGATATTTTGTAACATGAAATATTTATTTTATAATTGTTCACTATTGTTACTATGCTATACGAGAAATTTGCAATTTAAGCATTTGCAGGAGGATAAATAGGCAATACAAACATAATCTGTCATACACAGTGCATAATCACCGACATTCGATCAGATAGATACCGTCCATCGATATTTCACAGAGAAATGAAAAATATTTACTACATTTGCCACAATCACCGACGTCCATACAAATGGATACCTCCTGTTGATGTTTTATCGAGAGTTACAAAATATTTACTGCATTTGCCACAATCAATGACATCCATACAGATGGATACCATCCATCGGTATGTTACAAGAGGCATAACTGTTAGAGTTCTCTGTCGGTGCAGTTGACCAATACCGACGAACTCACCAATGGACCACGTGTATATACCGACGAACTGTAAAAATTATTGAGGGTCATTTAAAAATTTTAGTGTGAAATTCAAAATTTACTGACAAACGATTGAAAATTCATCGACGGTAATTAAAATTAATATTATTTAAATAGTCCATCGGAGATGCCGTCAGTAAAATTGTAGTATAAATCCCAGCGACTGCCCATGTAGTTCATTTTTCCTCTCCTTCGTTTTAGAGTTCTCTATCTCATTTTTTTTCTTTCATTTGCTTCCAAACTTTTGTTTTTTGCTTGTAGTCTTTAGTACTATTTTTAACAAATTAAAAGGTATGTATTTTCATTTAATATGCTTAATGATTTTTTTTTTCTTTGTTTTAGTTATTGTTATTTTTGTTGTGTTTTTTTGTTTTGGTGTATTCTTATAATGTAGATAAAGTCTTGAAATAAACACACTATTAAGGTAAGCATTTTTCATTCCTAAAGTCTATAGTTTTTATTTTTTAATTTATTCAATCTATTTTATTGTTTGTATTGCCATAACAATTGAAAATTTTGTTGAATTTTAATTGTTATTGTTGAATTTACCTTATAAATGGTAATTGAAAATATAAGATTAAATTTAATTATTTTATCTCAATTTTACTTGATTATTTCCATTAATTTTAATTGTTATTGATGAATTTCTATAGATATTAGTTGAATATATAAAATTAAATGTTATTTTTTTTCTTTATTTTATTATTAAATTTGTATAGATGTTAGGTTATATATAAGATTTTTCAATAGAGTCTCCAGTATAGGGGAGGTGCTGTTGATTTTTTTTAAAAAAAAAATCAAATTTAATTATGTAATTATTCGTATAAATTTATGTAGATGTATAGAATCAAATCAACAGCACGTCGTGAGCAGATGGTTGCAACTAGTTCTTCTAGCAGCGAAGATGACTTATCCTTAAGTGCTGATCAAGAAGAGACACCTGAGCCGACTCGCGATGCTGCCTCTTTGAGCGCGGTTTGACAGCGCAGAGGCGGTATACCTTCACAGCGGGGTCAATTCACCTACAAGTACCAGGCACATTGGAAGGACGACTTTTCAATGTAAGTTTGTTTTGGTTTTAGTTTTTTTTTACTTATAACATATTTTATGAACAACTAATTAATATTTTATTTATTTTCAGGTTCACAAACATTGAGGTCATCCAAGTAATAACATCGGCGTTTAAATCGTCGATGGAGATTCCATTATTTTAATGAAGTCAAGTTTCCAGACATCCTGATTGGAAACCTTATATTGATGTATGGTTTCAAAGATTTCAGATAGGTGTTAACTTCTAATTTCTAGCTTATTTTTAATAAATTATTTTTATAATTTTATATCTCATACTATTTTTATTTTAAATAAATTATTTATACACAACACAAATTCAAGTGGGATAGCGCACATGACAATGTTGCAAGGACGGTGTGAGAGAATCACGTGGCAACTAGGTAAAATCGAAAACAATACAATATTTTGTTTTATAATTTTATGTTTTAAAATCTAATTTTTCACTATGGAAGTAGGTTCCGTGATTTTTGGTATGAAACACAAAAAAATCAAAAAATACGCGAGAGATAACGGTGTCCAAGGTTGGAATGACGTGGCGGTTTAAAGGGATTTCAAATCGCCATACATCCCGGGGGATATATGGCCGCAATATATTGAGCATGTGAGGTCTGAGTGGTTCACACGACGCTCACAGTCCAGTGCCGACAACCAGAACTGGCAAATTCATTATTCGGTGACCATGCACACCGTCAGCTCCGTTCTGTTCAGTGTACATACAAAGCGAATGGTAAGAATAATTTAAATGAAATATATTGTTAATTAATTTGTTTTTATTTATAAATATATTTAAGCATTTTCATTTTTTTTTCTTACAGGCTACGTCTCTTGAACGTGAGCCAAGCCCAATGGAGCTGTTTTTAGAGACGCACATGCAAAGTCAAGACTGCCAAAAGGAGGTGCAACAGTTCGTTGACAACCGTGCTCAACACTTCATGGTATGTTCGTTTAACCATTTGATTTTGTAAGTTATTATTTTCTTGAATTGAATATGATGATTTCTTTTTTTAATTTTTAGGAGACATGTAATAGCCGGTTGAGGGAGAGATATGGGGACGATCTTGCGACCCATCTAGATTTCGATCTGGATTTGTGGATGGAGGTAGAATCATCTGGTAGACTCAATAAAAATCAGGTGTACGGGCTTTCCAACACTACGATCGAGAACTTGCAGGAGGCTCGTAGTGTCTCAACTGTTGGGAGCTCCTAATCAGTATCGAGCACCCAATCTAAGGAGTTCATGGTTTTGCAACAACACACGACTCATATCACCAAAAAATATGAGCGACTATCGGCGGATTATGAACACTCCGTCAAATGGTCATGGACATGAGATCACATATGGGTGATACATGTGCGCCCCCTTTTTGGCCGTATGGTCCCGGGAAAAACCAGCCTCCTCTTTTTCCTCTAGCTCCGCCATTATTCTAGTTTAATTTTTTTTGGAAACACATTAAATTTGTAATAAATATTTGGATGAATATTATTTAATATTATTTTTATATTTTTAATGTTTAATACAATTTTATTTGATTAATTGGTTTTTTTTACTATTAATCTATATAGTTTTATATTATTTATTCTAAATAATTTTTTTAAAAATATATTTTTAAATTACCAGCGACGGATTCTCAGACGGACGCAGGCTGTCGGTATTTCACATAGAGTTGAAAAATATTTACTGCATATGCCACTATCACCGATATCCACATCGACGGTCCTTGTCCGTCAGTATTTCACAGAGAGTTGCAAAATATTTACCGTGTATGCCACAACCACCGACGACATAATTCCATCGGTGATTTACCGCTGTAAATACAGACGGAATTATTTCGTCGGTATATTTCCAGAGGGAATTTTTTTGGCTCGCTATTTTCGTCTGCACAACCGTCAATGTTTTTTTTTACCGATAGAAAGTGGAATTACCGACGATCTATATGTCGACGGACTTTGTTTGTCGGGGAAGTAGTTCGTAAAATTTTTATCCACGGAGTGTGAGTCTTACGTCCATGGAAAAATTTCGTCGATAAAACTGTTAAATGTTGTAGTGAAAGAAATAGAAGAGTTAACCTATTAGTTAACCTGTCCTTTTCTGTTTATATATATAAAGCTATATAAAATAGTAAAGATACATATTACAATACTAAAATAATGGCTATAATATTCCTATGTATACATTCTATAATACGAAGCTTCATATTCAAGTTTGGATTATTAGGAATTTGACATCTCAACATAGCATGCAATGATCACTATTGTTAGTGAAGTATAACAGCTACAACAAGGTAAATTTCAAGAAATTAATGGGATTGTGGCGTGAAAACTAGCCCGTTTTTTACCTATATAGTCTCAATTCTCAAGCAAGTTCAAGTTTTATTGCTCTACTTTTTTTGAAAGAGCTGCGGATCTGCATGGCTGGTTTTGAGCTCTCTCTGCAAATATGGAGACATTATGTCATTACCTCAACTGTGGGAGCCTACCAATATTTGTTGATGTCTTGCATTAACTATCAAGATTGTGATTACTGTAGAAGAGCAATTCGAAGATGTCCACTGTTAAACGAGGACACATGATTTTCTCTAATGATTTTGATGAGTCAGTATGCTAA
>Ga0325401_1001177_pt1 | contig 21554 bp, 11 predicted proteins | sample PopdelMetagenome_FD_205666 | JGI IMG/M metagenome (GOLD analysis project Ga0325401, IMG submission 205666) | Populus deltoides microbial communities from Bellville, Georgia, United States - Xylem-PdKOR-R2 | ecosystem: Host-associated > Plants > Phyllosphere > Stem > Wood/Secondary xylem | place... | reverse complement strand
CCCTTGAAAATTTATCGCCTGATAAGGTTTAGATGGAAAAACATTGATTACTGATCCGAACATATGGCTGGATATGCTTGCAAATCCGTACCTTTTGGGGTTAACATCCTCGGTTTAACCACTTTCTAATTTCAAGCTTCATTTTTTTTATTCTTTTAATGGTTCCTGCAAATTCATCTCATTGGAAATGGTTCTCTTGCCGCTCCTTGAAATGTTTGTAAACAAGTGGATGTCTAGCTGGAATACATGTTTCAGGTTCCCTCTCGAATTAGTTTGCTGTAATTTCTACATAATGTTTTTTTTTTAACCTTTAAAATAATAAATATGTTTGGCTAGGCTTAACTTTGTTAAATAATAAAATTATTACAATTGTTGCTTTCATCACAATCGAAAGTTAGGATTTTCAACTTATTAATTTAAACTTTATAATTGTTACCCTGTCTTTAAAAAGTTGTTATAGAGCCATCTTTTTCTTTTTTTTAATCAAACATCTAATTGAACTCTCTTATCATGAGTTATCTATGAAATTTGTTTTTAATTTTGATTCAATTCGAAAGTCGTTTATTGTAAATCATGTCAAATGGGTCGTTAGTGCTTTTACCGAGTCATTGATGACTATTTTCAAGTAAATTACGATCAATATTACTCGTCTGTTCATACAGAACATCCACCAGCACGGTTCCACAATGGACTCAGAAACAAGAATGTTTTCGTTCCTGGGAGCGTCGGGGGTTTGTGCGTCATCGTAATTTCCCTTCCAACAGTTCCTCTGTTTTGTGTGAAAGTAGTAAAGCTAGGGGTACTTGAGTTTTTAAAAAAGCTTCATGAGGAAGGTTTTAAATTCATGGAACGCTAACACTTTTTTTAGCAGTAATTACAGTGATGTTATTTGTAGAAATCGGTCTCCTTGGCATTACTTGCGACAAACCAAAACGATAATTGAGGATATTTCTTCAGTCGTCCTCTCCACTGAACTTGCACTCGAGAGTACCTTGAAACTAGATATATATGTGCAATTTTTTGTATCAAATGTGCATGGGCAATTCTATCTTTTTTTTTTTCTGGTATAGAGGACAGTTGACATCAAAACAGAAACTAACGTCCCAGAAGAACTAAACTAAGAGCATCATTATGGAGAATATCAGTTAAGCCTTGAGGAGGAACTGGAAGAACCTTGAAAGACACATATCACCAGAAGATCCCAACTTTGCCAAGAAATCCGCCCCGTGACTAACCTCTCTCAAAGTGTGCTCGAAAGAAACAGACCAATTTCTGAGACAAGGATGAGAAATATCAGAAATGATATAGAGGGAGGGATGAGACCGCAGAACACCAATGGAAATCGCATGGCCTGCCTCAAGCGAATCTGATTCCATCACAACTTGCCGATAGCCAAAATCCCAAGCAAGAAGAAGGCCTTGTCTAATAGCTTCCAGCTCAACCACCATGATAATTGTGTGCCTATATAACTTGAAAATCCCAGCAGCCATCTACAGCTTCATCTCGGAGAATGCCAGCAATACCAGTGTGAGATGAAGGGCAAAGGAAGCTACCACCAGTGTTAAATTTCACTGAACCACTTGGAGAAGCTACCTAAGACACCCAGCAAACAGGACACGACAGAATTTTATCATCCAAACCACCAGAGGCTAACACACAACCTTAACAAGAGAGTTAATTTGATGGAGCTGTCGAGACATTGACAATATGGACCCCTGAACTACCTCTTGATTCCCCGCACACCAAATAATCCAGCATGCCGTCACAAACAAACGGCGATTCTCTCACTGCACATGACGATCAAAGAAATGATCGTGTAACCGATCCAACCAGGTAAGGGAAAAGAAGTGGTGTTGAAAGCGAAACACAAGGAGTTGCCGGCTTGCTGCCAAATCGCCTTAGCCCACATACAATCAGGCAAAACATGCAGCTCAGCCTCCTGTTCCCTTCCACATCGGCTGCATATCGGAGAAGTTGCCGTACCTCTTTGAAAACGCAAAACATTGGTTGGTAACCGCTGCCATTCTAGATGCCGGAGAAAAAAGCGTGCTTTTGGGGATATCTATTTTCCATGATATCCTCCAACGATAATTTGTTTCCACAGGATAAGGAACTCGCGTAACAAAGTCAAAACCAGCCTTGGTTGTATAGCATCCAGTGTTCCCAAGCTAATCTATCCTCTGTAGAGAAGACTTTTAGCAAGAGGAATAGCAAGCAAAGAATCTCCAACATCCGCAGGCAAAGGTGCGCGGAGAAAGGATAAATCCCATGAGACAGCATCAGAGATAATGTCAGCTACCAATAGACTCCTGTCACCAACATCCATAGAAGGCACTAAATAAGCAAGTGGACATGAAGAAGACAACCACCTATCAAGCACGAGCAATTTTAATTCTCTTGTGAAATAAATATTTCGTTCGGCCTTTGTTTCAGTTTGCGTTCAGACTTTTTTTTTTTTTAGTAGAGTCCATGTTTCTAATGTTTTTGGATAGCCCTCCAATTAGCCTTCCAAATATATAGTAAATCTCAATTGAGTCCTTAAAGAATCAATGGAGTTCACAAATGAGCCCTTTTCTCTGAAATTATAATTAATTTTTAATCAAAATGTTTAACTTTCTTCACTGGACCAGCAAAAACACAAATCGGATTGTAGCTGTGGCACGACTCCAGTGGATGCTCCTTCTTCATCTTATGCTAATACTAATACTATTACTAATGATGGTGATGGTGTGTGTAATACTCCTTTATTTTTATGCCCTGCTCTTCTAGGGTTTAATTGGACGGTTGTTTCATGATGCTTTAAATGTAATCTCTACGTTTTTTACTAGCACTCTAACTGTTTGTGGTTCATCAAAGTAGATTTGAAAATTTACCAGCACTCAAATTGTACTTGGTTCACCTGCGTAGATTTTCAAATTTGTTATCTAATGCTTGTTTCTGTGTCTGATTTATTGCATTCTTCGATTGTTTAATTATTATGTGTTATATCAGGAAATGGAAAAAAATAGATGCCAGTCATACGACCGCAGCAGTCTAGCTGAGGCATCAAAGTCACAAGGTGCACATGAGCGTTCTCCCTCCATGAAGTGGCGAATATCTTGTAATGGTTTCTCAATATCTCTGGTGCAAACCAGTCTAAGAAAAACTTTGTGGTTGTGCTACCAAAAATACACCCTTTAAATGTTTATTTGTTTCTGCAATTTTTAGCAGTTGATAAGGTGCTTGGCAACTGTATAAAGGGGGGAATGAAAGGAAGAGAGACCATATTTGCTTCTATATTTCACAATATATCAGTTGCCATACTTCAGAATTTTCTTCATTCACCCAATTGTCTTGCCCACATCAGTACTGTTTAATCTGTGCTCAAGCTGGTGCATACGTTACTGTTTCGTTGCTTTTAGGCTGATTGTATTATGTACCTTTTCTTTTAGGTAACAGGGCCATGCAGTGCAAACTATACTCTGAAATGCATGAATTAATTCCAGAATAAAGGCAGTAAATTTGAAATACATGGAGAAGGCTCTGTAGAATCTGCCACGGGAAAAAACAAAGTTGCATTTGGAAAGGTAATAAAGAAGTGGTTGCACCGAAGTTTCTGTTGATTCTCAGTGGTCCATGGCAACATTAATAAGTTGTCTCACCTGTGTTCTCGTCGTGAAATTAAAGCTGTACCTTAACCTGGAGTGAAAAGAGTTCTTTTCTCGAACGGAAAAAAAGTTGACCCCTTCCTTGGAAAATTCCGTAGACTGTGGGGACCGAGCATAGCTTTCGATCTTTTAAGTTCTTGCTAGCAGACAATTTTTTTCTAGTGATGTTTAGAAATACTTTGATTTTTTTAAGATTAAAATTAGGAAAAAAAAAAAAACTGAAGCTTACTATTTAAAAATAATAGTTCTTCATTCAGAAAAATAGTAGAACTAGTTTTTTAGTTTTCTAAAATTATAGTGATCTGAAAAAACATTTTAGAGGTTTTTCAGTCGAAATATTTCACTATTTTTCAAATAAAATAAAAACATGAATAATAATTCTTTTCTTTGATATAAAAGCACATTTAGGCCATTTTTAACAATGTAAAATATCAAAATCATTTTTTTATATTTAGCTAGTGTCATAAATTTAATTTTTATTATAAATCAAATCTATTTTCTTAAGTTAAAAATATAAGATTTTCATGACAATCTATAATTTGAATGAAATACAATTAATGTTGTATAACTGGATTATCATGTGTATAGAAATATTAAGATGATTGTTGTAAATTTCAATCTTGATATTCTATAGTTGTAAGCATAATCTTTCTTATTTTTATGAGAAAAATCAATCTTGTTTTTGAAAAAATAAATAAATATTTTTATTTTTCTACTGATAAAGAAAAACTGAAAAAGCAAAAGAAAACTGGAATTAGAAAAGGAAAATAGTTTTCTATTATTGAATATAGCCTTGATATTCTTTTTTGAAAGTGTGCCAATGACAATTTTTTAAAAATATCACATCAAGTTACCGAAAACAAAATCAATTGTATTTTGTTAATAGAATAACCGCGTGCTTGGCTTTCTACTGTAGGCTCATATATCGAATGGACGGCTTGATTTTAAATAAAACAAAGAGAGTTAAATGGTTCAAATCCACACAAGAGAGGAGCAGATGACCCTGTACGATATAAAAATCTGTTTGTTTTCGAAAAAATTTATTTTATAGTGAACAGTGCCTGATAACTTTTAATTCACCTGGGCACCGTTCACTTCAAAAGTGAACAGTGTCCTGGAATGAACAGTATTCAGATGAATTAATTTATTGGGCACTGTTTACGTGAACAGTATTATTTACTTGGCACTGTTTACAATGAAAAAAATAATATTTTTTTATGTTTTATTTAAAAATTAGAAAGAAATCGATAAAAAAATTCAGTTTTTTTAAATTTAAAAATATTTCTATCCTTGAAACAAATTTATCTCTGGCTAGTTTAAGCTCTACTTCGTGAGTGTTTGGCTGTGCATTTTAATCTGTGTTTTATTAAATTTTGAATTTTTTTTGATTTTTTGCTAAAATTGAATGCGGTTTGTACTTTTTGAATCGTTTTGATGTGCTGATGTTAAAAATAATTTTTAAAAAATAAAAAAATATTATTAATATGTATTTTAACACAAAAAATTATTTAAAAAACAACCACTGTGACACTAACACGCACACTCATTGTGCCGAAACGGCAACTAATCCTGCAGGTGGGAAAGAAGAAGAGGTGGATTTAGGGAGGCATGGCAAAGTAAGGGGTGGGTGATATTATATGGGCCACACGCACCACATCCATGACTCTCCACTCTTCATCACCCGTTTTTGCACGGTTCTGATCTCACCAAACCCAAACAGCCGATCACCAAACTCAAATAGCCAAATGTATGGCCCGTAAGCAGCCAATTGTGTTCTGAGTTGGTACCGGGTATGATATCATATAACAAAAGAAAAAAAATGAAAAATAAAATAATTTTTTTCTTTTTTTTTAAATAATTTTCTTAGAAAATAAATTATTTAAAAGTAAATTATTTTTTAATATTTAATAATATCATAAAAAATAAGATGAAAAATAATTTATTAATATTTTTTAAATAAAAATTAAATTTAATAAATAAAAAATAGAAGGAGAATGAAATTGGAAAACAATTTATTTTCATAAATTATTTTAAATAAAATAAATAATAATAAAAAGAATTAAAATCAAATTTAACAGATAAAAATATTAAAAAAATAAAATTAATTTTATAAATAAAATAAATAGCAATAAAAACCAAATCTGATAAATTAAAATTTTTAATTAAAATAATAATAATAATAATAAAATAATAATAAAATAATAATAAAAAGAATAAAAATTAAATTAAATTAAATTGTAAAAAATAAAAAAAATTGATATAATTATTAAATAATATAACATTTTTGATTTTTTATAATGTTATAATTTTTTTTTTACTTTTCTAAAAATAAATAATCATCGGAAAAGTTTGAAAAGAAAATAACTTTCCATGAAGAAATAAGTAGGGCTTAAAAAGAGAAAGAAAGAGAGAAAGCAACAACACTAGAAAACAAAAACAAAGACGGAAGTTTCAGTAGCTCCGCAGTGCTCCTGAAACTCCAACCTCTATACCCTTGATCTTTCCGCCCGAGCCTTTTTTCTTTCAAGAAAACTTCTCCTACCTACGAAGTTGACTATTGTAAAACGCTTCCGTTTCGATCCTCCCTCCCTCCTTAAATTGCAAATCCTCTTGCCATTGTTAAATCTTGCTTTTCCATATCCACAGACACAGTATTCAACGAAGCCAGCCCCGCCCGGTAATAACAATATCACTGTACAACGTTATCAGATTTTTTCTATACTGTCTTTAATAGCATTTGTTTTATCGTATATAGATATCTATGTTGACATCATTCGTATCATCTTCTGTCATTTCATGCATCTCCACCCATGTTGTTATAATCAAAGACAAGTCTTTGTAATGGCGGAGTATTCCTTTGTTTTTCTCCTTCTATCTAAATTTGTCGAGCTGCTGCAACTATTAATTACTACTTTATTTAGTTTCACTGGAAATAGATTGATGGGATTATCATGAACTGATGGCGATGGTGATGTCTCTGGTGGCTATTAGGTAATAACTAAGATAAATAAGAAAAGTGATGTCTTGTTTGTTTTCAGGATTTAGAAAGATTTGAATTGAAAGATGAGTCCATACATAGTAGGTGTCCTAGTTCCTCTTCTAGTCACTCTTCTCTATCAGAATTCCAAGAATACAAAGAAACGTGGGGTGCCTGTTGATGTTGGTGGGGAGCCAGGATATGCCATTCGCAACTCTCGATTTCCAATCCTCTTGGAAACTGCATGGGAAGGTGTCTTTACTCTTGCTCAACTTTTTGAGCTGGCGTGCAAGAAACATGCAGATAAATACTTGCTTGGGACGAGGACATTAATCTCAAAGGACACTCAAGTATCTGCCGATGGAAGGTCTTTTGAGAAGCTTCATTTGGGAGAGTATGAGTGGCTGACCTATGGGGAAGTGTTTGAAAAGGTGTGCAATTTTGCTTCTGGGTTAGCTCACCTTGGGCATAGTAGCGAGGAACGTGTTGCGATATTTGCTGATACAAGAGCAGAGTGGTTTATGGCCTTACAGGTGCTCTTTCTTTTGTGAATATTGTGTGTTTTACTTGATACGATTTCTTTTTCAAGGAGCATGTTATATGAAAAATGCTGTGAGCGAGCTTGTGTTTTGTGAAGTATATTTCCTTGCGGAAGTCTTTGGCATTCACATTCATCTATGTAGTTGACAATTGATATTTCAGGTGTATTACTTTCAGTGGGCCAAAATCCAGCCTACACGTCACATAATATCCTGAGTAGCTGATGGGTTTATCTTGTATCAGGGTTCTTTTAGGCGCAACATTTCTGTGGTTACCATCTACGCATCTTTGGGAGAGGAGGCACTTTGCTATTCATTAAATGAGGTTACCCCCCTTCTCTCTCTAGTTAACGCTCCAATTTGCTAGATTGGCATTTGCCCCGACACATTTCTGTAATCCTATTTGTTCGAACATGTTATTGGTCGGAAATTGAATGATTGACTGCAGTTAGCATGCTGGTATAATTTTTTTCCCCTGTCCTTTTACTGCATATTGCTCAGTTGTAATTTTGAGTTTTCTTCTCTTCAGACAGAAGTTACAACTGTGATTTGTGGGAACAAAGAACTGAAAAAACTTGTAGAAGTAAGTGGTCAGCTTGACACAGTGAAACGCGTGATATGTATGGATGATGATATTCCATCAAGTGCATCATTGGTGGCGCAAAGCGGTCGCTGGAGAGTTGTCTCAATGGCTGACGTGGAGAAACTTGGACGAGAAAATCCAGTTGATGATGTTTTACCTCTAGCGGCAGATGTTGCAGTTATAATGTACACAAGTGGGAGTACTGGGCTGCCTAAGGTCAGGAGCATCTGTTATATGATATGCATCTTCCGATTCCTCTTTATCTTGTTCAACTTCACTGTATTGCATCTTAGTTGGTTTCTCATTGGTTGGTTGTTAAGGAGTAACTTGGACCTGTATGTGATGTTTGAATTGATTATGTGAGGAATCCTTCTTTACCAAGGGTCTAAGCATGCTCCTAACCTCCTCTCTAAACTACTTTACTCCTTGGCTGTTTACATCGATTAGATGTTGGAGCCAACTTAAAGCTTAAAGGCTCCATTAAAGCACACATTCCAGATGTTTGACTTGTGTGTAAAGTAGTGACTGGCAATGATCTATCAATTTTATGCATCAAATGAGGAAATTTGTTCCCTAGGTGTTCCTAAGCCCATGCTGGTACTTATGTTTCTTGACATGCGTTGTTGGCATGATACAATAATTTATGTTAAAGACGGCACTTAGAAGCTCTTCCATAGAATAGATTTATTTGTTTTTTTACAGTGTTTAGGGTTTTTAGTCAGTATTACCGATCCACATCTATATTCTTGGTGTTTTCAATAATTATATGACCCCATATCAGAATCTAGCAATTAGTTATTTACTTCTATTATGTTCATTCTATACAGGGTGTGATGATGACACATGGTAATGTCCTAGCTGTAGTTTCTTCTGTCAGGACAATTGTTCCTGGCCTTGAAGGCAATGATGTTTATCTGGCTTACCTGCCATTGGCTCATATCCTTGAAATCGCGGCAGAGGTAATGGGCTTTTATTCAGTTGGTGATTTACATAACCAGAGTAGCCACATGGCTTCTCATATCCCCATGTAAATTCATACACACAACTGTATACATGCTTCACTTCATTGTCTATGTTACAGAATTTAGTTGCAGGTGTTGGAAGTGCTATAGGATATGGAAGCCCGTTGACTCTCACCGATACATCAAACAAGATCAAAAGGGGAACTAAGGGGGATGCAACTGTCTTAAGGCCAACTGTGATGGCAGCTGTTCCAGCAATTCTTGATCGTGTTCGAGAAGGTGTGCGGAAGAAGGTCAGGGAATCTTGACAAGTTCTCATCTCTCTCTCTCTCTCTCTAGCGCGTTTGCGCGCTTGCACGCACGCACACTGCGTGCATGTTTTTGAATGACATCTTGTCTGAAAACAAGTTTGGTTATTAAAACATATTTGACATTTCAGGTTGATGAAAAGGGTGGCATTGCCAAGAAACTATTTGATTTTGCATATGCTCGTCGAATATCTGCAATTAATGGTAGTTGGTTTGGAGCTAGGGGCTTAGAAATGCTTCTGTGGAACTTCCTGGTGTTTAGAAAGGTTCGGGCAATTTTGGGAGGTCGCATCCGCTTTTTGCTTTCTGGAGGTGCTCCTCTTTCTGGTGATACTCAAAGATTTATCAACATTTGCCTTGGGTTAGTATGGCCTTAATAAATTTTTGCGTGTCAATGATCTATTTTAACTATGGAACTGGAGTTCAAATATAATCATGCTAATGTTTGAAAAATTATATTTCTATCCCTGATCGTTGTTTATTTCAATAACATTCAGAAAGAGCTATAATATTATCCAGAAAAGCATCAGAAAATAATTACTGCTTGGCGTCATGGTTATGACCCCTCATGGAGTTGCATTTTTCTTTTCCAAATTCATGCAATGTGGCAGCTTGGATTTTGAGCCCCCAGGTCATTTATTTCAATTTTCTTTGAAGACTTCAATATAAAAGATGGGCTTCCAGTTAGAAAAGAGAACTTATCTATTTTCATTAAGACTCAATTTTGATGGTAGTTCACGAGATGCTAACATGCCTTCTTAAGTTAATGCAAAAATGTCTTAGCTAGTAGATCCATCATCATGTGAATCCATCCTCACCTTTCAGTATGATTACTGCTACAAACATGAATGATCAACCACAACCACATTATCAGGGCTATCTTTTTTTTACCAAGTCCACACTTTAAATTTTGGTCTAGTGTTTTCCATTTTTCTGCCACTGAGCAACAGTCAACGGATTCATACAGGGCTCCAATAGGCCAAGGCTATGGTCTCACCGAGACTTGTGCTGGTGGGACATTTTCTGAGTTTGACGATACATCTGTTGGTCGAGTTGGTAATCCAGTCCCTTGCTCATATATTAAGGTAAGCTATGATTAAAAATTAATGGTTGATTTTGAAAGCTCATGCTGTTCTGTTCAGAAATTTCGAAGTCATGAACAATGATCTGCTTAGTAGGAAATATTTGTCATGAGCCTCAGCACATGAGATGGGGGTGCTTTTTAGCAAGGGTTTTGTGGGTTAGCCACCTGTATTCTCATGTCCTCAGAGATTTTAGCCATCTGGGGCTAGCTCAAGAAATAAGTGGATCTTTGGTTTTGATCTTAGGTTTTCGTTGTTGGCTGATATGCTATGATGATTTCCAACAGTTATTCTGAAATCCTGGTTTTCATATGACTGCAATATATTTTTATATAAAATGTTCTTGTCAATTAATAGATAAATATCCCTTCTTGTTTGCATGAAGCTTTGTCAGTAATCCAATGTTGTCTGCAAGGTTCCCCCCCCTCCATTTTTTCTTATGGTTTTGATTTGATCATCTCATCTCCTTTTTTTTAAGTCAGTGAATGAATGAAGTGAATTTTAATCATGTAACTTGTTCTTTTTCAGTTAGTAGATTGGCCTGAAGGCGGGTATTTAATTAGCGATTCACCAATGCCTCGTGGGGAAATAGTTATTGGTGGTCCAAATGTTACTGTGGGATACTTTAAAAATGAAGCAAAATCAAAAGAGGTGTACAAGGTAACAAATCAAAGTTTCATACCAGTATTTATCGTAGAGAACTAACTATATGCCGAAAGAAAAAAGTCGAACATAAGCTTAACTGTGCCAGTTTTTTGTTTTGAAAAGGTTGATGAGAGAGGAATGAGGTGGTTTTATACAGGTGATATTGGACAGTTTCATGCTGATGGTTGCCTTGAAATAATTGACCGTAGAAAGGACATAGTCAAGCTTCAACATGGGGAATATGTATCCTTAGGAAAGGTATCAATATATTATCATAAAATGCTAGTTTCCATCACATTTTTGTCGGGATTAATGTTTTCCTTGCAGGTTGAGGCTGCTCTCATTGTGAGCCCCTATGTTGACAATATGATGCTGCATGCGGATCCATTTCATAGTTACTGTGTAGCCCTTATTGTGGTTGCACAACCTGTTCTAGAAGAATGGGCTTCAAAGAGGGGAATTGCATTTACTAGTTTTGCAGAGTTGTGCGAGAAAGAAGAAGCAATAAAAGAAGTGCAGGCATCACTTGTGAAGGTATGCCCTTTTGATCATAATGTTTTAATTTCCAGATTAGGAAAGGGTGCCAGTGAATGTTTAGCTTATGTCTTCGCCCATTTCAATAATTATGGCACAAATTACTCAGAAAATTTTGGAAAGCAACATTTATGCAACACTCTTGAATTCTCCGATTCAGATAATAAAGCAAGTGGATACAAAAATACACTCATGAAATGCTACAAGCAAGCGTTCGGAGATAAGACATTTGTAGAGCCTTTATTTGAATCTACTAGGCATAAAATGGTCAGGAATAAAAATTCTGTCCAGTATTTTAGTTTCATCCTTTTTGGGTGTTGCCGAAATTGGGTATCACACCAACATTTGCCTTGCTCATAAAGCACTCCTGATCATGCTTTTCGTTTATAAGAACTTTTGCACGAGATAGAAAATTATAGTCTCTATTCTTTCAGATAAACTGGTCTTAGATGGTTGTATCGTCCAGATTGTTGTGCATGATCATTGTTACCTGATGTGGGAGTTTCAAGACGTGCATTGAAATTGTTCTTATGAATCTTGTCTTAATATATGCCTGGTGGAGCACTTGGTCTTGCCTGCTAGCTCAGGATTTTACCACAACACCCCTGTATGAGCAACAAGAGAGGAGCACCCTTGTAGACGCAGCTGGAAAACAAAATATAAATAAACAAAAAATATTCAATTTTTATTCATTAAAATCTCACTTACTAAAATGCTATTATAGCTCCTTATATATATATATATATATAAAAGAAAAAAAAATAGAAAATTATTCCTTTAAATAGGAAAACTAGAAAAGCTTAATAGTACTTGATAGGAAAAAAATAAAATTACTAAACTAAAAACAAACAAATAAAAATAACTGAGATCGAAGAAGCTACTGCAACAATCGTTTAGTTATAGAACCTTTTTTTTTCTGAACAGATTAACAATAAGGGTCCAGCTGCTGTAGACTGTATGCCCACTTTTTTCTTTATTTTTAATCATCGTTGCAATTTGCAGGTAGCAAAGGCAGCACGACTGGAGAAGCTCGAGATCCCAGCAAAGATCAAATTGCTTTCTGATCCATGGACTCCTGAAACTGGCTTAGTCACTGCAGCTCTCAAGCTCAAGAGAGAGGCCATCAGGAAGGCTTTCTCTGAAGAACTCTCGAAGTTATATGAATAGTGAGTTAAAAATCCGGTTTTTATTTAGTGATCGTGCACAATTTTTGACGAGTTACTGACTCTAGTTGTAAGATCTTACGCTCTCTCATTTCCGCTCTGTTTCATTTTTTCAAACATGTATCCTGTAAGAAATTCTCTTTCTTGATTTTCTTATATAAATACCTGTATTTCTTTTTGGTAAAGACGAAAGCGGTGAGCTTAGAGTCTCAAATGATTGGAGCTCCATGAGGATACTCAATTTGAGCGGGTTGCTGCTCCCTATTTTTTTTCACCAGAACTGAACCAGTATCTTGCTTGATTTTGAAACAGCTGACCGAGGATACACTGCTTTGCTGCCTAAAATTTACATAAATTATTAAAAACCTTATAAGATATTGTCTCCAAGGATATGCCGGAAAGGAAAAGAGTAGAGAAAATCCAGAAGGGCAACACGGATTATAGGACAAAAACTAGATATTTAAACTGCCTTTTACATGGGTTAGATATTTTTTTTCTCAACAAAAAAAAATTATATATAGACTCTTTTAACATGTTTTTGTATTTAAAAAAATTCTAAGTGAAAATAAAAAACTTTATAAATATATGTAATTAAATAAATTGAAAATAATGTTTATAAGTAAAAAAAAAAAAAAACCCATAAAAAACTATAAACGATGATTAAAAATAAAAATTAGAAAAATCAAGATATTTAATTTTACAAGACATAATATTTACTAGGTTTGTGTTTGTTAATTTTTTTAATTAAACTAATTTATTTATTTATAATAATAAAAATAGACATACATATTAAATTGATTGAATAAAAAAAATAATATGTAGGGTTCATATATTAGAAATATTATTTAAAAATGAATTTCTTTTTATTTTTAAAAATAAAATTTATCTATACAAAAGATTAAAAAAATATAGATTAATAAGAAAAACTTCCTCAAAAATTAAATATATTATTAAAAAATAATCATAATTTCAAATAGGTTTTCTAAATAACATAAAATAGAAAAGGGATATTAATCTAAATATAAATAAAAATAAGATTAAAATTAATTTTTTAAAAAATAAAAATAAAAAAATCATAAACAAAAACAGTTCAAAATGCTAGGTGAATCTTTATTTTAATTGTCATAACCTTAATAATTATTAAAATAAAAGTAAATAATTCAAGATCTTCAAAAATCACAAAATCACAATTAAATGAGCACCCTCGAAAGATCAAGACACGTATGACAACACCTATTTTACTCCTAAGCGTCATTGTTACACATTTTTGCTTCTGTTTTTCTAAAATAGTACTAATCAATGCCCTGCGTTGCAGCCTTGCAGGGATGATATACTTTTAGTTATTCAATTACTTATGTATAATCAATTATTTAGCAATTTAACTATAATTATGCATAACAAACGGGCTCTAATGTATTAAAAAATGATATAGTCTTGCTGTATAAATAAATTATACTTATGATTATGATATGATTAGATTATTACATGAACCGGGTTTATTGTGGTACTGTGCGTTCACAAACTGATGGGATGGATCTCGCATTATTTAACTGAAGCCTCCTATTTTCTCTAGAGTTTGTTGGACTATTGTTGAAGAACAACAAAGATTTGCAATGATTCGAATTTTCGTTGTACTAAGAGAAAGGAAGGAAGAGGATAGAGCAAGCCAACAACCTGCTGCCACCCGTTTGTAAACACAGCACATAATCATAACCGTCTACACACACACTGCAACGTCAAGTGCAGCTCTGTCGGAGAAACAGTACTAGTTGTGGTCGGAATTCTGTTCTGTCACTTTGACTCTCGCACAAAAATGTGGACAGGAGAGAGACAAAGCTCCCACATTAATTAATATTCTTAATTATTTCTTACCACTCCCTTCGTACAGAGCTGCCGTTTATGTTGGATTGGTGTTTAATCGTGGCCTCACGTGTCCACTAGAACTGTGTTTCTTTAACAAGACAGTGTTGTCTGGACGCCAAATTATTTCGTTGGAATATATATATATATATATATAAAGGTTTTTAAAACTTGCTTGAATGATCATGATGCATCACCGAACTAGCATATATAATATTATAACAATGATATAGAATATGGTACCTAGCTAATTAGTTTAACTTATTATTAGGGGAGAGGTGTGATGAGTTAGAGAGAAGACTGTGGCGGATGATATTTTGGTAAGCTAAGTAGGATTAAGAGGGTCAAATTAAAAATATAAATTATCTTATTTTTATGTAATTAAAAATCCTCACTAATTTTCATATATTTTTAAATAAAAGGCTACTTATATCATATGAAATATAACAATCATTTTATACATCTTAGTAAGTTGCATTATACTTGATTTTAACTATAAAAAAGTATTTATTATGTTTTTTTCTTAAATTTACCTAAATTGATTTATGATAAAGAACTACAAAAATCTAAGAAAATCTAAGGTTACATTTGGGATCTTGGATCTTATTTTTATTTTTGGAATATCTATGTTGGACTTGCGAGGACAATAAACAATAAATTTAGGTTTTTGTTCATTCATTATATCTAAAATAAAATTGAAGATCTCTACTTGCATTTAATGGGTCGAGTGGGGTTATTTTGACTCGACCCATATTCACATGCAGGTAATGCAGGTAATGTATTCGCACATGAAAAAATCTAAAGAAGCATTTGGATACATAGATGAAAAAAAAATATTTACAAAAAAAAGTTAAAACAAAAATATATGTTTAAAAAATAAATATTATCACCTGACCTCGCCAGTAAAATAATAATTTATTGTATGAAATAGAACTGAATAAAAAAAATATTGCTAAAGACATCGGTTAACTCACATGTCCAAATTCACCCGCACATGTATATACTGAAAACATATTGAATTTTTCAACTTCAACCTGTTTAAGAATCATATTACCAATGGGTTTATTCCTTGATTAAAAAAAATAAACAAATTGTCACTCAAAAATAGCTCTACTTATAAGATAATGATTTATTATTTTAAAAAAAATTTGAGTTAAGTCAATTCACAGATCTAAATTAATACACACACATAAATCAATTTCCAAGAAATAAGACTCGTTTAAGGGTCATGGGTTGATTCTAGAAAAGAAAACATATGACAAAGATATATTCTTATTATATAAAAATAATAAAGTATAACATATGAGTGACAGAACTCATCATTTAATGATCATTTAAGTATCATACTATTATTGAACTAGATAAAAAAAACAAGAAATATTTTTATATGCGAAGATAATCCTACCCCTCTTTTAATTTTTTGAAAAAATCGTTGAAAATCATTATTTGAGCATAAAATATTTCTTTTCGACTAGAAATACACATCTTCACATTTATGCATGATCCAGACGTAAATCAACCATTCCACACATAAAAACATCCATACATGCAAATCAAAACATCCACACATAAAAAAAAAAAAATCTACACTCAAAATCAACACAACCACATGCAAAAATTAAACCATTTCACCTTTGCATTCCATCCCCCCATTCTTTTTTTATGGTATTGATCTCAATCTTATCACATTGAAAAATACTTTCCCAAGCGGTTGTCACGCAACAACTTGAACCTTAACATTTCAAATATTTATTTTACAAAAAAATTAATAATGATATGTTAAAGATTATACAACATGAGAAAAAAATGCTAGAATGGAGGGTGGGCTTTGTTGGCACGTGGAAATCACGTGCTGGCGCGTTGACATGTGCTTAGGAAATCACATAGGCTTTGTTGTGGTTTGATTTTTTCTAGGGTGTTTTTGGGTTGGATTTTTAGTTTGAATTGGAAGGAGTTGGGTGCTTGGGGTAGTGTTTTTTTGGCCGGACTTGGTGGTTTTGTAGGGGCAGGTTTGCCCTGATTTAATGGTGGGAATAGGTTTTTTTTTGCTGGAGGAGGAGGAGAAAAGGGGAACGATGTGACTGGATGAGAGGGTTGCTGGAAAAAATATGGTGAATTTTTTCTTTAGTTTCTCTCTGGATTCTTATATGTCCATTCCCTTTATCTATTGATAGCTTCTTGTCTGTTTACTTATTCATCTCTTCATATTTATCATCCTCCTGCTCTTTATCTTTCTATTTTATTCTCTCCTGGTCATTTTATGTTGTTTTGGAAAAGGTTTTAAACTCTTGTGTCTATTATTTGCTCTCTGTATTTTCTATTTTCTCTATTTTTTATGTCGATGAAAAAAAAGGGTAAAAAATAGATTGTGACACGGATTAGAAGGGAGACCTTGAATGTTCAAAGATGTTGACATTTAACGTAAATAATCAGCATTCTTTGATTTCGGTCTAACCAACCCATATGAGCGAGCAGAGTCAACAACCTAAATTCCTAAAGTATTTAATTTGTCTTTTGAAGCCATCGTTAACCAGCAGGCATAAGGGGGCCACAAGGAGTTAATCAAGATAAAGAAGGGGAAACAATGAAAAAGAAGAGATGGACGAGGCAGCTAGAGACCTTTAAAGCTGTGGGAAATGTTTGGTGGGAGAAGAAGGTTACAATTTGCAGTAAGAGTCGACGAGAGGATTACCCTACAACAGGGGTGGCAAGAGGAGACCCACAATCCTGCATCCAAACTTTGGCCCATGATGGGAACTTGACTTGAAGGGCACCAAAATGGAAACAGCCCTCCTTCTCCCCATGTGACTATTAGCTTCTTTGCTTCCATCACTTTTCGAGCCTTTTACGATTTTTTGTTGGGCACTCATCTTCTTCCTTTTCTTGTTAACATTTATTAGATTCCTTCTATCCCTGTACCACCATAATAATACAACAAATGATGTGCCCACGAGAGATTGCAATGCATTTACACTTCTACCACTCTAGTCTCGACAGATGAGTGGCAACCTTTTGTGGAGCACAACGGACAAGAGAAAGAACAAAAAAAAAAAAGAAGAAGAAGAAGAAGAAGAAGAGGAAAAACAAAGACACTACCACGAGGTAACTTAATTACTTGCAAATTCGGAGGAATTATAAAATATGTATCTCGAGGAAAATTGCAACCGCCTCCAATGATTGTTTGGCGTGACGTATAGTATATTGCAAGGATTATTCTTGAATGCATGACACGTTAAGAAATGTATTGAAGGTGGTTTGATCTTTTTACCTATAGTCGAAAACTATATAAATTATCATGAAAACAAATTAATACAATTTGAAAAGTTCACTTTTGCAAGATTCATGCCACAAAACTCTGACGGGTTCCACGCTCTAACCCACATGCTTTGGCTCATAAAATCATCGTTAGAATCCTAAGGGTCCGGCGACTAGAGGAAAAAAACAAAGGAGAGAAGAAAAGTTCCAGAGTGGACAAGTTCTAAGAAACTAGATGTAGTATTTTAATCAAAGCAACTGACCTCAATTCGAGTGCCCTACTTCCACCACCTTTTTGTAGTTCCAAAATTAAACGCGAGCTGCAAATCTTGACTCGGCCTTCTCCCGCAGACCCATTCCATAATCCAATATCTCCTTAGAGAGCAAGACCTGGTCTATCTGGGAAAAATAACTAGCCACCATGGTCAATTGGACATTTTCTTTCGTGGAAGATTGAAAAAGCTAAGGCCCCTGGATTATTAGTTAATTACTAGTTAATCACCTCAGGACTAGACATTTTATCCCGGGAAGAATGACTTTTATTCTTAATATTATGGATAAAGATGCTTTAGAAAAGTTGAAAAAAGTGAAAAGAAGCTAGGCAAAGAAGGCGAGTTCCAAGGAGAAAAACCCAATTCTTAGGCGAATCTTGTTTTTTTTCTAAAAGGGAAAAGGATTGCCATCCACCATGGCCTCAACGTTGTAAATCTTAACCATGGGCCATAAAAAAATATAAAGTTTACCTAGTGTACAAGAATGTCCATAAAACATTGAGATCCCAAAGACCACTTCTCCTTCTGTTATATTTTTCAAACTTAACCGATAGTGATATTTCTTGGTGGACCGTCTTCACTAGTACTATTTTCTTGTGAATGGATTCTTTCTTTAAAAATTAATACACGATAAAGCCCTCTACAAATCAATTTAAATTTCACTCCACCATACATATATACATTACACAGCACTCAAACACACATTCTACTACAGCCTCTCTCTCTCTCTCTCTCTCTCTCCCCCCCACCCCTGCAAGTCCACAGTATTTTGTTCTCTTGCTCTGTCTTCCTCTACATTCTCTTGATCACCGTACCATGAATGCCTGTAGATCAGAAGATAATTCATACTGTTATTTCCATCCCAAAGAGGTTTTTGTTGGGATTTGTCCATTATGCTTGAATGAGAGGCTCCTCATATTGGCAACGAAGCAAGGTAGCCTTTCTGCAGCGAGAGAAACTCATAGGAATGAAGGTACAGCACACAGGAAGCCACCCATCAACCTTACAAAGATTTTTGCTTTTGGTTATTTGCTAAATCGGTTTGAATTTCGGCACGGGAAGTCTGATAACTCTGACCAAGACGCTGCCTACACCAGTCAAGAAGGTATTTTTGCTGTTCCTATTGTTGTTGTTTGCTGCTAATGTTTTCTGTTGCTGCTGCTGCTGTTGTGTGCATTGTGATTGCTTGTACTGTGGTTTTAAGAGTCCCAGTTCCTTGATGTTCTCGATTCCCTCCAACACAAGGGAAACTAAAGCATTGCTTATTTGTTCGTCTGTATAAGCAAAATTATTGTTTGTGTAGTGACAAATGTATGGTCAAAGCATGCATATAATATCCTCACTTAACAGATTGGCTGATGAGATTTAGAATCTTGTTAATTATCATTATTATCTGTTTCATTATGTTCTAATCATTCTGCTACGTCTTACATTTATCCCTAATTTAACAAATTAGCATCACTACTGTAAAGTTGAAAATTCATGGAAAGAGCTTGTGATTCGTGAGCCTGTGCGCGCGCGCTGTGGAAACTAGCTAGCCCACATCATTGGATTAATGAAAAGATGAATTTTGAACAATGAAAATTCAATCATAGATATACAATTATAGATATATAATTTCATTAGTGCATAATTTAGCAGCTGCGTTTACCTTCGATTAATTACATATATCATGTTAATTAATATTCGACACACATATAGATCATGCAAACAAAATCTAACGAGGGACCTCTTTGGATATCATTTCCGGCAAATAATCATGTCCTTATAGCGCTTTTTTTTTTAAAAAAAAAATAGTAATTAGGAACGGGGGCCTAAGCTCAAATGTCCTTAGCGTGTTATGTATGGTTAATATATATAGCGCATGAGTCTCCATTTATTTGTATTTATCTATTACCGATGCAGTTAAAATGTAACAATATGCTTCCAAACAGATTGTATACAGAATATATGTGCTACTTTTTTCTTAGCTTTTGATCCTTTTTCTCTTCGGAACTCCCCGTCTCACTTTAAATTTTAATAAGCTTTTGCAGACTCCTTTATATCGATTAAGTTTGAAGACAATGGTGCTGCCTTGTGGGAAAAAGGCACAGTTTCTAAGGTCTCTATCGAGCCTTGCAGCAAGTCATGGAATCAAAATCTCAACAAGGAAGCCAAACAAGGCAAAGACACTAAGGAGGCCATGACTGTGATAGAGCATGCAAAACCGCATGCCTCACTAAGGTGGCGAAGGAGGATTGGTCATATGTTCCAGCTAATCAGAAGGAAGAGATCATCCAACAAAGGACATATGTGCCATGTGGGCACCGAGGTGGAGGGAGTCAAGGTGAGGAAGGGCTGGATAAGGACCCTGACAAAGAGAAGAACCAAAGAATAAAGAGAACTCTATAGAAAGGGACACCTGCCTTTTCCACCACACCGTCCTCTTTGTGGGTTGAGGTTCATTCTGGACTGTAAAGTTCTATATTATTGAGATGGTAGAGTCAAAATAGCTCCATCAAGTGTTTAAAAAAGTGCTTGGCTTTGAGATTCGCGGGGTTCTTTATTTTTTCCATGTTTATAAACAGTACAGGCTGTAAGAGATTCGGTGCAATGTGCTTTTGCTTCACGATTTGCGTTGATGATATTGAACATACCTAATAGAGAGAGAGATTTGTAAATTCTTTTCCCATGCTAAAACTAGTTGACCTCACGTTAGGTGCACATACAGAGGGGGAAACATTGGGCCATTCAAGGGCCTCAATGGAGGATAGTGATAACACTTTGATCCTTCGTTTGTGTAATTCCTTCCTAAAGAGCACCTAATCAATGAGATTGTAAAGAGCTGTGTATCAAATTCTCTTATGTTTATTTTATGTTTCATGAATTCAGAAATTAAGTTCGTCATTTTGCATGGGCAAAGAGGGCATGAGGCTTGGTGTGTTCATGAGGGGCCCTTCGCTAGGGCATGTCACGCCCCAGTTTCAACTCCATTAATATATAGGACCATTCCTTCATAGGACCGCGAGAAAAGCCTCACATGGAGTGGGCGAAAATGACAAGGCATTAGTGTTCTCCCAACACCAGCGACAACAACACAGAAGAGGATGGCATGTGGATCCATTAGTTGCGTAGGAAAATAAATGACTGGACCTAAATTCGTTTGTTCCCACGGCACTGTATTATGGCACCTACAACCAATTCTTTCCAAGAACATATATAGATTGAGTTACACTTAATCAAAGTTTATGCAATAAACACACACAATCTTGAATTAATATTCTTGGTTATACATGACACCCACTTACGTATACAATGGCATAAGCATAGAAGCAAAAGATCAGTATTCGAGTTGCCATAAGGACTCCTTGACTGTTTCACTCACCAAAATTCAAGAACGCTGGTCAGAAAAATAAAGGGCAACAGCTTTAGTTTCTTCACTATCCAAGATAAAGGGCTTTCTGTGCAGCTTAAGTCAAACAACTTTTCCCACTTTCACATTGTTTTGTCACAGCTCATAAAGACTAAAGGGAGCTGAAACTTCTATCGACATATATATCCAAAATATTTTTAAATTATGCTGCTTTCTTTTATATACCGATGCTTTTTCCTTCCCCGTTTATGCTGCTTTCTTTTATATACCGATGCTTTTTGCTTCCCCGTTTCCTCTTCATGGCATTTCAGATTTCACAAGGGGATTAATCCCATACATTCTGATATTCTCCCTAAAGTACTGTAGTCATCTCTT
>Ga0325401_1001176_pt1 | contig 21565 bp, 10 predicted proteins | sample PopdelMetagenome_FD_205666 | JGI IMG/M metagenome (GOLD analysis project Ga0325401, IMG submission 205666) | Populus deltoides microbial communities from Bellville, Georgia, United States - Xylem-PdKOR-R2 | ecosystem: Host-associated > Plants > Phyllosphere > Stem > Wood/Secondary xylem | place... | reverse complement strand
ATACATATTTAATTTCTTTTGTTGGAAAAAAAATATCTAACACACCATACGAGTCAAATAGTTAGTTCATCATCTAGATGGAAACCCTTATTTTTTTTATTTTGGGTTTGGATTGTACCCGTTTTACCATGTTAAGCTATAAAAAAACCTTTAATTTTTTTTTTTGGGGATTGACACTCCCTATATTCTCTTTTCTTTTATTTTTAACACATTAAATATGATTGAGTACCCTTTATTATGTTTTAGTCATATTACAAACGATACCAGGTGAAAGGTTTTATGGATTTAAGTTTCATTTGTATCAATTTTAAACCTAGAGATTATTGAATTTGACTATTGTAATTCTTAGAAATTTCAAATTGGAAAAATTTAAAACTCATAATTTTGAGTTTCAGTCGAGCTTAAAAATATTTTTTTGATATCAAAATTATATTTGAAAAGTCATAAAGATGAAATTTCAATGGTGACATTGACAAAAAAAAATTTTAATACAAACATTTTATTAAAAAAAAAATGAAGAAAAAAAATTTGGTAAAAGGGGTGGTAATCCAAATGTAAAAAAAAATTAAGAATTTTCCATCCAAGTTTTTTTTATTAAAAAAAATCATTAATACAATAACTCATGACTAAGCACAGTTTGGGAATACTGTGCTTTACAAAAATTTAATTTTTTTGGTTAAAAATTAATTTTATTTTATATGTTTTAGATTGTTTTGATGTGCTAATTTCAAAAATAATTTTTTAAAAATAAAAAAATATTATTTTAATATATTTCAGTATAAAAAATATTTTAAAAAACAACCAAACTACAATTTCAAACAGAAAAAATAAATGAACCCATCCATGAGCAATTCTTTTACTAATTTTTAGTGGATGTACCACGCAGGTCAGTATTTTATTTTTGTATTTCTTGTTCAAATTCCAAATTTGCCAAATAACTTCACAAATTATAAAGAAAACCAGCTAATTGAAGAAAGACAAAATGAAGCCGAAGTATAGATTTATTTTTATGTTAATATACAGTAATATGAATACGAAAAAAATAGTAGAATAATGAAAAAAACTGATTAACATAAAATACACATGTAAATTTTGGTATTTCAAATAGATAAAGTTAAAGGTAAAGCACTCAAACGTAAATAAAATCAAAGATTGGGCACCTAATATACAGTTTTCTCCTCCTTTTGGTCCCAAGCAACTATGAATGCCATCGCCACCTTCTGAGTTCTGACTCAGATGATAGCCAACATCAAGCATCAGAACCTCCAGGGTCAACAGAAAAACAGCACCAAAGATCAACCCCAACAAGCTTCATCTCCCTCTCCAAAATAGCAAGACTACCAACTAAACTCCCGAGCCCCTCTGGTGATTTGGTCAAACTCCAGATTCAGGTAGGTTTACAGGTGTAGGCAAAATTTTGAGGTTCAAGAAAAAGGAAAACAAGTTTACAGAAGATCAGTTAATACTTGAAATTATTTTCTTATTACAAAAGGAAGACAGTCATATGAATCATGTAATATATACACTCACCAAACCTCGAAACTCTTCATACAATGCAATGATATAGGCTACAGTCGCTAGTTCAGCCAAAAACTCAAGGTGCCAAGTGGTACAATGAACTCCCGCTTTACAATCAAGACAACATACGAAAGGCACATTACAATCACAGGTGATTAAAGAGAAGTGGTTGGCAAAGAACCCATTAAGATAATAGTATCTTCGTCCTTCATTTTTTCTGGATGTGCCTTCGGAAATAGTCCAGAGAGCAATCCCAGATGCAAACTAGAGCCCGATCTCCTTCCCAGCACGAAACCACTGGCCTTACGGCTCAACATATTGGTAGACTCCATGACCTGATCTGCACTAAGGCGTGTCCCACAAGAGCAATTTGTAAGCTTTCTGAAGCAGGGCTTGTGGAATACTGATCCGCAAGAAGCACACCTTTCAATTTCACCTTCCTGTTTAAGTTGTTTTCAACTGTCAGAACGTATCTATGCCAACTTTTCAGTTATCAACTAGAAGGATGATATAGGAGTCTATCTTATGTTGCTTGCTAGTTGAAGGGCTATTCACTAGAGCATGAGATACACCACTACAGAGAAATCTTCAATTTTTTTCAATAAAAAACATTCATCATGCTACTGTTAAACAAAGCTCTACTATATGCAATTGAATGAATGCCCACCTGAAAAGGGAATATGAGGGAAGATGGATCATTACAAGCTTGTCGGGCACTGCAGGGGACTCCCACATCGCAGCATATGAGACATTGCTCTGTTATATGCTCCAGAATTTTCCTTGAAACAGTTTCCAACATCACCGGTAGTGCTGCAAAAGAAGTAGAGATGTGTTAAAGAAAAAAAACAGGGTCGCACAATTACACAGAACTCAGATACCTATATAAAAGTCCCAGGACATCACATGCACTGACAAAAGGAAAATTTAGGGTTCAATAAAGAAGCAGATAATTGCTATGCAGATTAAGTCTTTTAAGAAAAAGTTCTCCTATGCAGATTACAGTTGCTGGCTTAGCAAAAGACTCAAAGCCATATGAGCATGATCAATGGCACGTAATTACTATTTTATTTGACATGAAAAACAATTGTTGAGGCCCATTTGAGAGACAAGAGTGAGAGATTCCTGTATGGTTAAGAGTCAGTTAATGCATCAGAGCAAGGCAAATAAAGACTGCCACATAACGTCAAAGAAACTGATGATGCCAAGCTGTGGAAAAAAGTAGTAACTTCACACACACAAACAGAAAGGAACATGCAATGGAAGGGCATGTCAAAAGCTAGGAAACAAAAAAACAAAGTTAGATCAGCCAATTACAAAGAAATGTTTAGATCCAGCCTAACTGCTTGCAAATAAATCAACATAGACTTACATTAGATATTGGAATTGAGACTTCTGCACATGTAAACAAGGGCATAGACACAGATGGACTTGACAACAAGGCACAAGTTTCGATGAGATATCTTCCAAACAAAATACTAAAATAGCAATTAACTTGTGATTAGATGTTAACCTGCAAATGCCCCTTTTGAGAGATCTATGAGGTCTCTAAGGGGAAAAAAATCATTGCTTTCAAGAAGATATCTTCGAGAACCGAGTACTTTGTTGATGGTCCTGCGGAATGGACATCGAACATATTGAAGCATAGTTCCAATTTTTTTCCTGACACCCATAATATGGTGCAAGGCTGGGACCTTGGAGAATAAGAGAGGATTGACTGCGCTTACACAAAGCATGGGCTGCAAAAGAAAATTCATTAAGGGTATCTGGCAAAAACTTAGATTAGAACTCTGTGCATTGAATTGGAAGCTCAATATGGATCTATAATACTTGAAGTGGTGAAACATCAATGACACATGCATGTGTTACTATCTAAATGAAGAATTTAGGTAACTACAAATTAGATTGATACCCCAAGCATACAAAAACTAACAATTAAATCAAAATTTCCAAGCATATAGACATGTGACAACCTGGAATGGGGTAGGCATCTACAATCATCATACTTACAAGCATGTCAAATCTTACCAAATATAGTCAAGGAAATGCTAGACAGTTGGATCATCAGTTAAAAATCGACTTTTGGCCCATTATAGTATGTAAGCAAGCACAAAAATGTGCTTGACAAACTTATTCCTTTCATGATTTTGTGTCAGTTATTTATCTATCCCTTGATTTTGACAATATCATCCAACGTAGAAGCATCCAATTATGCAGAGATTCTACAAATGACAACAGAAGAACCACTTCTCAAAATACCTGCTCATGGATGGAATCCAAGTATGACTTGGCCAGATGAGAAACTGGGTATTGATTAAAATCCCAATAATGTAGAACTCTTGCTGGCAAAACTGCAGTCTCGTTTGTGTGGCATGAGGAACAAAATAACTGACCAGTATACTCGCAAAGCCGAGGCTTTCCCCACCCAAGTGTCTGTACAAAGTCCTGCATTAATGTCATACCATCATCAAAATGCTTGTGGCATCCAGCACAAGTATAATGTTGCACTTCTAGCATCTGTTTAGTAGATTTGTGTGGCTGGATTTCAACAATAAGGGATATTGTCTTCCCTAAAGTGGAAATATTTCCTGCATCTGCCCCTTTGTTAGAAAATATAGACCGAGCAACTGGCATTCTTGCTGCAGGGGAACTAGGAAATGAACCTTGAGGACACAAGAACCAAACCAGTGCACTTGGGGGACTGGAAAAGAACCCAGAATGGATAGTTGAATGTAAACACTCCTTAATAAGAACACTTCTCTTAGAAACAACATCTGGAGATGCATTCCCGAATATTTTTCTAGATTCCTTTTCCACAGAGGACCAAGGAGAAGGAAGAGTCCAGCCCTGGTCAGCAAATAATGATTTCAGCCTGCGATAGAGCGTATGGAAATCACGATACCTGCGTTCAACCTCCCACTGGTCTTTGCCACTCCATACCCTTATTATATACATGGTGTATTCCTTCACGCCAACCAATCTTTCACTAAGGGAGACATCTCCTTTCTTCTGCTTTGCTCCTACCACTTCAACCCTATCAATTCTCTTTGGATGTGTAATTAGCGGGTAAGCCTCGTTGGTACCAGAAGTAGAAGCAGTTGACCCACCATCTCTTAGCGGCAGTAATAGCTGTGACTGAAACAAATGATTACCCTGAGGAAATCTAGCCCCTGGAGACTCACCAGAGTCAAGTAAAATTTCTTCCATTTCGTTGACAATCTCATCGTAAAATTCAATAAGCTCAAAATTCTCTGCCTGGCAAGAGAATTTAGGAAACGGATTAGAATAGATGCAGGTTAAAAAGCAACTTGAGAGCAACGCTGGAAATAGATTCCCTGCAGTCAAATAAAAAGGCAGCTAGCCACTAGAAAAACACACTTTGTGAAAAAACACTTTTGCAACAGATTGGTCACTGTATTGCTTCAAACTCTTCCAAACAATTACACCATGACAAAAACTATAATAATTCCAAATCGCCAACACAAAGCAATTTACTTCAAATTTAAAAGAAACACAAATTATAAGCATAAGATGATGCTATATCAGAATATGGGTCATCCAAAAGACTTCACAGGTTTGGCAGTAAGTTGTGTTTCCATTGGAGCTCAGCACATATACTTACATGCAAGCAATCTGGTTAAAAAGTTTGATAGTATCAGATTTCAAACATGTAGATGCTTAAAAAACATATCCATGCTCCTGAATACGTACAAGCCAGATTCTAGAACTGAGTTTTTATACAAGAACAAACATGTAACGCATGTTCCTTAAAACATTGCCAAGCAGATAATGCAAGTGAAAGTGTCAAATCCCATTTCCATCCCTGAAAGATTCTTTTCTGTGTGCTATACATGATAACCAAGCATAAAAAGTAACAAGACATCTAAAGGACATCTACAAATTGGTTCTATAATTTATAAACTTAGGAGGGTTGTAGAACTAATGTTACTAATCTGGTGCTTACGGAGAAGAAACTAATCATTAAGTTACCATGGAGACTAACCTTAACCACTGCAGAATGGTCTTCATAAAGAATCACAGAACCAGGAGCATTTTCTGATGCTTTTTTCATGTTATTTTCAAGCATTGGCAGAGTTGAATTTAATTTTTGGGTCACAAGGGATTCTGCACTTGCATTTTCTGAGTATTCAACTGCGCAGAAATGAAGTTGATTAGTTGTATCAGAAAGGGGATCTGCCTCTACTTCAAAATTCCCAGCCTCTTCATTTTCCAAAGCTTTTTTATCATCGGTACAAACAACTTCCTCGGATTTCACACATGGATTCAGACCTTCCATATAAGGATCTGTAAAATTCAATCCTAACCCTACGGGGGTTATTTCTACAAGAGGTTCCTGCTCCACCTCAAAGAAGTCGCTGACAGGACAACTTTTGTAAAGCTCTGTTGTGTCGTTACTACCTTGGGCTTGATTGCAGTTAAGAGAAATGTCTCTAGCATCTTCTTGCTGTGGTTCGCAATAGCCTGGAAAACCAAATGGCATGATCGAAGTACTTTTATCATCTTTGGCCAATTCATGATCACCTTGTACCTGACAACTGACTACAGAAATGTCTCTCATGTCTTCCACTAGATCCACAATAGAATTGCGTACACCATAAGGGATCTCAGTACCGGAATTGAGCTTCTCTCCCAAATCATCACCTTCACTGTCTTCAATGCCAGCATGTTCCTCAGTCACATCTTCCCCTATTTCTGCGTCACCAATAACAGGTGCTACAGTTGAAACCACAGGAATAGAACTGAAAAAGTTTCCATCAGTCGCCAGACCCTGCTCCTGCTGCTGAAATTTATCCAAGGTCAAAGAAGCTCCAATGCCTCCCCCAGTTTCTAGCTCAAAATCATCCCAATCGTCCGACCCAAAAGCCACAGACGAACCCATAAGCAACGGATTCTCACCACCTACTTTCCCTTCCTCACCAAGCAACACATTCCTCCTAAAATACATATTCTTCCTTTTCTCATCATCCGAACCACACCCACAAATGGAATCATCATCTTCCGAATATCCATATCTAGACGAACCCCCATCTTTCCCTCCATCAAATCCCAAATCTACCTCTACATCCAACCCACTTTGACAATCTTCATTCTCTCCACAGCCAACTCGACCCAAATCCCCTTTCCCAATCTCCCAAATCCTACTGTCCAATTCATTACCACTTGCTCCACAAATTCCCAACCTACCAGTCTCATTCTCTTCAAAACTGCCATCTAAACGATCAATAACCGAATTCAAAAGCTTTCTATCCTCCAAGTTCCTATTACCATCAAACCCAAAATCATCCAAACTTTTCAAAGACCCAAGATCAGACTCTATACAGTCATTAAAAGAGGCTCCAAATGAGCTACTATAGCTAGGTGTGCCCATAACTGAATTGGCGCTGCAGTATCGCTCGAACTCCGATTCTCCGCATGAGGAATACTGTGACGGAGAGGCGTCACCACCGTCCGAATTGATAGAGCGGAACGGATCAGGCCCCCTGGAGATGGTGTCGTGGGTCCCCTCTCCATCCATAATTAAAAAAAAACTGATTGTTACTGTTGTGGTGGATTGATTGACGTTGAAAACTTGATGAAAGTAAATGGAAGGAAGATGAGAGAGGAGAGCGAATTTGGAGTTTTGACAGAGAGACCGGAGAAGATGATTTTTCCAAACTGTTTTGTGTGAACGATTCAATTTTTAGACTATTTTTATTTTGAGTCAGACAAATTAAATTCAGAAACTGTTGATTACTACTAAATTTTTTTCTTGATTTGTCATTTACTTTTTTTTTTTTTTTGACACTCATTCGCTGCTGGAATAGAACAGTGAAAAATACAGGTATATTAAAATGAAAAAAATATATATATTAAAGTTCATTTACTTAATGAATTTTTTAAAAATATATATATTTAAATAAAACAAATAAAATTCAGAAATTATATAAAAATAATATATTAATAATGCAATTATCCTCACAAATAGTTATAAGATGGACCTCAAAATAAAAAGTTTATTTTCTTAGTTGATTTTTTTAGAAGGTATTAAATATTGTGTTAATAAATATTTTTTAAAATATTTTTTTATTTAAAAATATATTAAAATATTTTATTTTTAAAAATTTATTTTTTTATAATATATCAAAACAATTTAAAAACATTAAAAAATTTAAAAAATCTCTAGAAACAAATAGATTTTATATTTATTTTCAAATATATTAAAAAAACCTAATTTATATATATAATATTTTATGATGAAAAACAATTATAGGGAATTTCACATTTATTTTATTTTATTTATTTGTATCTAATTTTCAGTTTGATGCCAATATACTATTGAATACTCTATCCAGCTGTCAAATCTAGCCGGTCTAATTTGGAAAAAAAAACTTAGAATATCTCAGTTAGGTTTGGGTCAGTTTTCAAGATGAACATTCTAGTATTTATACTCAACTTAAAACCCGAATTTAAACCCGATCAGCTCTAAAAGTTTCTTATTCATTCAGGTCTAAACCATTCGAATCGGTTCAGATCATTATCCTTCGGTTCAGTTGAAATTCCCATCCCTAATTTTTTTTTTCTTTAAGCAAATAGAAAACATAACCCCAAATTTCCCCATATTGGCGCTCCCAGCCCTACCTCCAAAACCCCAAAACCCTAACTAACTTCAACAAAACACTCCCAGAGCCCAGAGGCACAGGAACCGTTCACATTCTGCCAGCCATGGCAATACCTAGCGAAGCAGCAGCAGCAGCCGTAGAAGCCTTAAATCGCCTAAAATCGACTAACCCACCACTATGGCTAGCACCATCGCCTTCTCTGTCTCAAACAGCACGCACGGCCTGTAAACATATCTTCTCTTCAATAAATCCCCATGTCCCTAAATCGCTCTTTGATCAACTTCTAATTGACGGGTTTGATGTTGAGCAGATTTGGCAGCAAATTGACTTACAATCACAGCCGTTGTTGTCCACTTTACGCCGTCAAGTTTTGCACTTTGAGAAGAATCCAGAGGAAATTAGAGTAAATGGTGACAAGGTCTCACAAGGGAAAAACAACGGTGTAGAAGAGAAGGAGGTGAAAAAAATTGATGGGGTTGGTAATGGTGACGACGACGACATGGATATGTATGAAATTGATGATGAAGATGAAGATGACGATGATGATGAAGAGGAGGAGGAGGAGGAGGAGGGTGGTGAAGAGGAGGTAAGTGAAGAGGAAGAGAGTGGAGAAGAGGAGGGAGAAAAGGGAGTGGTAGAGGATAAGTTTTTGAAGATAAAGGATTTGGAGGATTTTTTGGAGGATGAGGATGCCAAGGAATATGGACTAGATACAAAGAAGAATAACAAGAAAGACAATTTAAGTGAGGAGGATGACGAAGACGAGGATGATGATGAAGGTGAGGGAGGAGAGGATGATGAAGATGATGAGGTGATGCATACTTGTATAGTTAATCAAATTAGATTTGTGGATGCATGAACATTTTTTATGTGATTATGATAATTTGTTTGGTTTGGGAATTCTTAGATATGATTTTGATCTAGGATAGCGCGGATTATTGTTGGTTATTCAGTTTGCTGTAGTGGAGGTAGTGTTGGCAAAGTCATAATCAAATATAGCTTTTAATTAATCTATATTGAAGATCAATCTGGGATTATGCATATTGTAGATGTGTTATTTAATTGGATTAGCATAGATTTTTCCTTTATAAATTTTCAACTCTTTCCCTTTTTTTTATGGTTCATGCTTTTATACTCACTGGACATCTAATCATTCAGCTTGGGGTTTTTGGCGATGGTGATGAGGAAGATGAAGATGCAAGCAAGCATGCCAGGTCCTAATTTTGTTGTATTTATTTTTTGGGGTTTTTTTTTCCCGGGATGAGTTATTAGTTATAGAATCATAACTGAAGTTACATGGTGATAGTTAAAGCACTTCTTTCATTTATTTATTTGTTCCAGAGAAATCTCACGGAAACTTAGCAAGGCCTCCATTTGCCCTGTTGCTGGCAGCACTTCTTATGAAACTGTTGCTTCAATGGTCATACTGATTTGTATTTCATTTTCTTTTGCTCTTCTTAGTTCACCTCTATCACTAAGTCTTCATGTTCATACTGCTTCTAATGGTGCCACCAGCACCAGACCTTACTACCTTCCTTAAAAGTTTTTTTTTTTTTTTACCTTGAATTACTGATTCTTGGTTTCTCTTGTGCATCGCTGAGATTCAGATATGAAGACTTCTTTGGCAGTAAAAGGAGAAAAATCTTAAAAAGAAAGTCAAAAGAAGACTCAAGCTCAGACGATGAACTTGATGATGAAGCAGTTGATGAGGTATTATGATGTGTTTTTATGTCTAAATGCATTCAATAAAGTTTCTGCTGTCTTTCCTGTGGTAGTATAATTCAAATTTTAAGAAGTGAACGTATGTGTAGATGTAATGGTGTTGTTATTTCCATTGTGCAGAGAAAAGGTAGACTTTCTACCCATGAAAAACAACTTCAGAAGCTTCAATCTGAGATAGAGCAGATGGAGAAAGCAAATTTGGAGCCAAAAACTTGGACCATGCAAGGAGAGGTAACTATGGCCTTCCTTTAATGTCTAATTAAGAAAATTGCTTTTATGCTTTGTGCTTTATTATTTTTATTCGTTTTTGGATATAATCCTACCCAATCCAATCGATATTAGGTTTTGGTTTTGATGTCACATACAATGGACTTTGCAACAGGTAACTGCTGCAAGCAGACCCAAGAATAGTGCACTAGAAGTTGATTTAGACTTTGAACACAATATGAGGCCTGCCCCTGTAATCACTGAGGAGGTTACTGCAACACTGGAAGATATGATTAAGAATAGGATCATTGAGGTAAACTTCAATTTTTAATGAATTTTCTTATGTATCTTGATGTCTTGTTAAGACATCACTGTTTGACTTTATTTCAAATGTTTAGTCCAAATTTTCTTGCTAAGTGTTGATTGCTTGTAACAAATTGATTATGATTTATGATTTCTGTGTCATGCAATTTTTCTTTTATTTTGCACTTAGAAACCAAGTAGAATTTTTCGCAGTTGCTTCAAGGTAAACTGCAACTATATCTATGTGATGGCCATGTGATGAGCTGATGTACCTCAGATGCGCGCACACTTGCTCACATGCATATGTACACTATCCCAATGTTATGTTGCAGTGGCAACAGGGTTGTCTTTGTTGAGGTTCATACACAAGTCTTCTTTTACTATGAGAACACTGGTTTATATGTGGCTGTTTTTGTTATGAGAAGTTGGTGACTAAACATTGCAATTGTTACTGGACATATGCATGATTATTTATTCAAAGCCATGGCACAGTTCTTCAGATAATTTGAACAATGTCTGTCCAGAATTTTCTGGTTTTTAGATAATGGTGAACATTTGTCCAATTACTCGTGTTCTTAAAGTTGGCAGATGAATGGGTGATATTAATGGCAGAGCAACTTCCTCCTATGATTTTGGCTTTTCCAAATTTCTATACACGCAGAAAAAATTCCTAAATCCTAGGTCAAGCTTTCAGAAAGAAATTTTCTACCACTGTACCTGACAATATGAGTAGCTTCATGGAATTTTATGCTTTGTTATGGGAAAAATTTTGGGTATATTTTATCTTGATCTTTCTTGTTTTGAATCTATATAACTGGTTCCTTTGTTCAGATCTTGCTGCTTCTCATTTTGAATTGGACACTGCTTTGATACTTTGCTATGTTAGACATTGTTGTCTGTGTGCGTGCATGCACATGCTGACTTTTTAACCAGAAACAGTCTTGCCATGATGATCTTAGGGACAGTTTAATGACATTCAGAAGGCTCCCAGTTTACCCTCTAAAGCACCGAGAGAACTGAAAGAGTTGGTAAACAATATTACTGGTAACATAGTTTAGTTTAGTTTATTTTCCATTGTTCCCTGTTATTATATAATATTAATTCTGCTCGCTGTATTTTTCATAAAATGTGCAGGATGATAATAAGAGCAAGAAGGGTCTTGCCGATGTTTATGAGGTTTGTCTATCTTAACCAGCATGCTTTGTCGGGTTTCCAATTCTGGATAGTGGATCCTATACTGTTCTTAATAGTTTCTGAGCTTGATTGTTTTCTTCTGTTGTTGAGCTCGTGTGTTGAATCCAAATTTCTCTCTAATTATTTACAGGAAGAATATGTTCAAAAGACAAATCCAGCTGCTGCACCGTTATCTTTCTCAGATGAACAGAAGGAGGTAGATATTCATGATGTTGTTGGTACTATTATTATTTCTCCTTAGTTGTTTCTTCATTACAAATTTTCATCTCTTCAATGACTCCAGCACATTGCATTTTAGTATTATGTTTTCTATGTCCTCCTGATTTTATTACATTGACATCTTTGATTTGTGTAATCTTGTTTTCTTTTTTTACTTAGGCAAGTGTCCTGTTCAAAAAACTGTGCTTGAAGTTGGATGCACTTTCTCACTACCACTTTGCTCCCAAACCTGTATGTTTCTCAATCCACAAAATGACGTCCTTTTATCCACTTTTATTTTAAAAAAAAAATTGATCCCTTTTGTGTGACTTTGATAGGTCATAGAAGACATGTCTATCCAAGCAAATGTCCCTGCTCTTGCTATGGAGGAGGTAAAAGATATCTCCCTATCCTCTTCGGTCTGAACTTTGTTTCTGACTTGACTTGCTAATACACAGTCTTCCATGTATAGATTGCACCCATGGCAGTTTCAGATGCAGCTATGCTGGCTCCAGAGGAAGTTTTTTCAGGCAAAGGTGATATTAAGGAAGAAGCAGAACTTACTCAGGCTGAGAGGAAGAGGAGGAGGGCTAACAAGAAAAGAAAATTTAAGGGTGAGATTTGATAAGAAAGTTTAGTATTCTCTCAAAAGCCTTGCATATCTAGTTGATTGCTTCTTTCAGCTTATAACACCATGAAAAGAAAGATCAATTAGTAGTTTAAAGCATCCAGAAGAAAGCTGCTCAATTCTCACCATTCTCTCTGTCTCATCTGGTTTTTGCCTGCATGTTCGATCTTTCCTCTCATATTAACCATTAATTGATGATTACAGCTGAATCGGTTAAAGGGATAGCAAAGAAGGCACGAGAGAACACAACACTATACCACGATGGTGGTGAGTGTTCATCTTTACTGTCAGGTGTCATTATTTTTGGAAGCTTAAATTAACCCAATTTGACAGTCACTAAACCTCAATTTTTTATTAAAATGCAGGCAAGGAAGAATAGTGCTTGTTTCATCGTTATATCCTTGCACAAAGAGCCACAGAACCTTTTGAAGTTATGGTTTCAAGTTTAGGACCGCCAGATGGAGAGGAGAAACAGGAGAAGAGCGGTACCTTGCAGCACTGTAAGATGCCCATTTGTTTCATGCTTTTAACAATCACTGACGAGAAGAAAAATATGCCAGAAGAAGAACTAGAAAGATTTGGGATATAGCTTGAAAGAAGCTCGGTGGGATGTTGGCAACCATAGGCTATTATACCTTTTATACTTTAGAATTAGAATTTAGAGTTGAAAATATTATTCAACCTCTGATCAATGTTTGACACATTATTATTGCATTTTATTGTCCTTAGGCTGGTTCTGTCATGCAATGTGAAATATGAATCAGAAGTTAAAGCAAGGATGAATGATGAGAAGCATTACCTGGAAGAATATAGGGGAAGCGGTTCTTTTGTTGAACTATTTACTTAGGGGACCTAACTGGGGCAAAGAGCTCTACAGAAACAAAGTGCGTAAACAGGACTTTAACTTTCTCTTCTTATTTTGGCAAGTTGTCAGAAATAAGCTCTGTTCTCGGCTCTTGAAATGCATCTTACACGCTTTTTTTCCCCACAGTTATCGAAGCTCCTCTTGAAGCTAATCAGAATTTATCCAGGAAGATAGATATTTGAAAGAAAAATTATACTTTTTATACCAAAAAACTTGGGGTGCACGCTGCAACAAAAAATACTCAGGTTGATTGTAGATAATTATTTAATATTTATATTAAATTTAATTCAGCAAGTCAATTTTGAAATTTCTTTATTTGATTTTTTATTTAAAGTTAAATTATGTAAAAGTTATTTTGATGTGATTCGATCAATTTGGCTAGTCTAGAATCATTTTGGCTATTAAAAAAAAAATTTGAGGATGAAATTGAGAGAAAAAAAAAAGAAATTGACATAAAAATCCTCTCAACTCAATTTCTTGTCTAACCCGAGTTTAAATGAAATCTTGTTAAAGTTATCTTAATATGACCCGGTTGATTTAGTAAAAAGGATATGAGGATAAAATTAACAAAAAAAAAATTTCTATTGACTTGACTCCTTGCTTAGTCTAAGATTAAAATTAAATCGTGTGGAAACTATTCTAATATGATCTAGTCGACTTAGTTGGTTCAAAAGCAACTCAAGCCATTGTTAAAAAAAGGCTAGAGATGAAATTGAAAATAAAAATACCAAATTAAAATAAAAAAATAGGAAAATGGAAAATAAATGGAGGGTGAATTGAAAAAAAAATGTGGCTATTTTTTTCTATTTTGCATTCTCCCTCTTTTCTTGGCGTTTCCCCATTTTCTTTTCTTTTATTTTTATCCTTTTTTCCTCAATTTTATTCTTTAACAATTATTTAATTTTGAATTAGTCTTCATAAATTGTTTTAGTTTTTTTCTATGAGATTATCACAGTCTCAAATAAACATCGTGATATTTTATTTATACTTAATTTTATAAGCATCTATTTTTGTTATGGTATAATTAAATAAAAATTTTTTTTAAGAAAATAAAGTTCTTAAACTCGGTGTCCCCACGCCTTTTGGTGTTTTATATTTAATTTTAATTAATATGAGCTTTAGCATAACATTATTTGTGAATATTTTTGTTTTAAAATATTTTATTTTAACTATATGAATTAAAATCAATTCCTATAAATGGATAAAAATCTTATGAATCTTATTCTTAGAGAATTTTTTTTTTTTTGATGTTAAAAGAGCTTTCCAAAACAAGTAACATTAGTTTAGAATGATTTAGAAAATTTATTATGTGTTATTTAGGGTTTAGCATAGTATTTAAATAGACATATAATTAAAAAGGAGATTAAATTGTTTTTTAGGAATTAATATTGGAGTATATTATAAGAATTGTATTATATTAATAGCTTTTTTACTTAGAAGGTTAATGTAGAACATGAGTACAAAACTTAAAGGGCTGTAAAAATCTTTATTTGAGAGGGATAGATTGATTAAGAGGGGGAAAACCCTATAAAAGAGAGTTAAAAGAGGGCGTGATAGAGATAGAAACCATGTGGAAGAGGGTTGGAAGAATATTGAAATAAAACACTAAGTTTCAATCTCAATTAATCATAAATGTATAAAAATCCATCATCAATTAGCTCTTGGTATGTGTTGAATGAAAAATAAAATTGCAAAAAATTGTGTAAGATGATTACCTACTTTGCATAAAGGTTTTCACTTTCTTAAATCAAGCTCATAAAGTTCTGATCATTTCACTGATTTGCAATGATACTTATAGATCACATAAGATTGCAAACCAATTTCTGCAAAGAAAATGACAAGACAAAATGAAAATAAATGAATTGCAAAAAAGAGAGTAAAAGATATCTCTTATTTGGTTGTGAAATAAATTGCAATAGTAGACTCAAGAATGAGATTTATCCCATAGTAAAGACACTACCAGAAAATTACAAAAAAATAATAGAAACACCAACAAAAAAATATTTCGTTGCGGTTTTATTGATATAAAATGTGATGAATATATTTTGTCAGTAATTTTCGACGAAAACAACGATGGAATTAAAAAAAATCAACGGTAATTTCATCGGCGATTTTAAAGTGATTTAAAACACGACAATCTTCTCTTCTCTCCCATTTCTTCTTCTTATTTGATTTCAATTCAAACCCTAAACTTGATCTTTCTCCTACCCACTTTAAATCTTTGACAGCCACCCTAAAAAATCGAGCCTCCCAACCCAGTGCAATTTCCCTCCCTTGGTTCATTTTCATTTTCTATATTGCAATAATCTCAACATTTCATTTTTATTTTCTTTTAGATTATTTTTTTATATATAATTTGTGTAGGCTTTGCTGAATTAGCAAGTTGTTGATTATCCAAACTTTAAGCTTGTGATGGTGTTACATGTATATATGTATATCTTCTTTTGAGATTCTATTTTGGTTAATTCTTTTATGAGTTTTGAATTTTTTAAAAGTTTTCTTTACCTAGGTTTGTTGATTTGTTTTCATTTTTTGGATTTGGGTTAGGTTTTTGGCTTCTAGATTTCCTTTTTGTAAAGGAAATTTTGGTTTTTGGTTAAAGAATATAGGTATTTGAAAAAGAAAAACAATGTTTTATTTTGTGGGAATGTATTTAAGGTTTGGGTTTAAGGAGTTAGATTTTCTTATTTTATGACAAGGGTTTTGATTTTTAGCTAACTAAGATGGGTAGTATTCAAATTCCCACAAGCAATGGTCACTATTGGATCTTATACTCTTTGATTCTTTGATTGTGGCTTGTAATTGATTATTTCATAATAAGGTTGTTGATGGAAATTAAGGTAACATGTTGTTGTAATATTTATACTTATTAGATTTTTGCTTAAATTGGAAACTTCCTTTTCCTTTTCTCTTTTCTTTTTTCCATTCCATCTCGTTGATCTTATACCATATGTATAATACTAGTCTTTACCTTAAGCAATACATCAACAATTCCAAGTTCCATATGCCATGTTAGGGGAAGGAATGGGTCATAAACCATTCCAAGTTCCAACCCAGCTCCTAAAGGCTAAAGGTACTGGGTACTAGCCACTTAAAAACCCACTGACTATCTTGATTAATTTAGTGATTATATTTATTATTATTGTTGTATATATGGTTGTAATGGAGTGATTGCTAAATAGGTTTTATTGTGATGTTTATAAAGTATTTCCCAAAGAAATGTATATTACTTTTATGGATGATGTATTACTTTTATGGATGATGAAATGCTTAGACCATAAAGCATAAAACCCATAATCTCTTCATTTTTGTTTTCGTAAAATGAAGGGTCTATGCCATGTTCATATTGTGTTCTTGGACAACCAGGTGATATAACATGCCAACTCCAAAGTTGTTGAAAACCTTTTATAAATGTAAGATGCTTTCAGTTCTTATTAATGTACACTTACCTTCTGTTTTCCACGCTACCTGTATAGGAGTGTGGTTGCTAGTGTTTTTCACTCAGAAATGTATCAAAATAATATTTTTTTATTTTTAAAAAATCATTTTTGATATTAGCGCATAAAATGATCTAAAAACACCAAAAAACATTAATTTAAAGTAAAGAAAAAAAACTTTCAATTTTTTTCAAAAGCGTTTTTGAAACGCAAAAACAAACAAGGTCGTCTATGACTTCCTTTTTTTTTGGTTAAAATAAAGATGTCCTACATCATTGAGCTCTCAAGTTTGCAATTTTTTAATATGATTTTGTATGAGTGTGTGTTATAAGATGTGCACAATGTCAAATGGCAGAGTTACCTCCTATAATTGAAAGGATTTTGGATTTAATCATAAAGTTATGATTGTAAGGTTCATGAGTCACTACCTAATATTATGGTCATTAGAAAACCTAATGGTCTATGAGAGTCTAAGTAAAGGGATTAGTTGTGCAAGGAAAAGACACATCCCATTTAGTGCACTTTACCTACGGTAAGCTACATCGTTAATTGATTATTAATTTAAGACATGTTTCTATTTGTTCGTCTCATCTAAAATTCAAGACAGATCCTCCCTCGTGAGAAAGTCTCTATCTTATCATGTTATATCTCACCATTTTAAGGTCCAAATTTTAATATCGTATTTATTTCCTATTTTTGTATCTTTAAAACCCAGGGATATACTTTACAGTGTAATTTTATACCTCCAAATATTAAAATCTACAACTAAATCCTAACACTCTGAATACTAATTAAACAAATTAATTGTTGTGGAATTTTTGGTATTTTGGTCAAACTTTAATGGATAATCATAAACTGGTGATGGTATCCATTTCGTATTTTTTAAAATATGATAAAAAAAATGTGATTTTATTCTTTTTAGAAAATATGCATGAAACACTTTTAGAATTTGACCATATACATGAAACAAAAATACATATTTTTTGTATTTTTGAAATGAGGAATTGTTTAGGAATTGTTTTTAGATTTTTTGAAACTTTGGAGAGAACCGAGTGTTTTTAATACTGAGTACGTATCTTACAGTGTAAGTCTATATCCTAATATAAAATGAAATCCTTGAAGAAAAACATTGTTTTTTGAATTTTTGAATTTTTTGGAGAAAAAATAAGGTATATTTAATATCGGGTCCGTATGTTACAATGTAACTCTACTGCCGAATGTTAAATGAAATTCTTGAATAAAAACACTTTTTTTATGTTTTATGAAACAAAGGAATTTTGTTTTGAATTTTTGATTTTTTTTTTAATTTTTTGAAGAAAAAATCAGGTATATTTAATAACAGATCCATATCTTACAGTGTAAGTCTACAACCTTTTATTAGATAACAATGTTGGGAAATCATGTAAGGGACCCATAAATATTTTTGAAATGGTCAACGAATATTTTTTTTTTCCAAATTTGTTTCAAATTGTTAAGGGTCTATTTGGCTAGATACACAAATATAACCAAATTAAATGTAAACAAAAAATTATAGGGCATGTTTGCCAAACACGCACTTAATCTAAAATCAGATGCGTTAAAAATATCTTTAAAGTTATCTTTGGAAAACACGTTCTTAAGAGCCAAAAAGGAGCTTATTTCTTAAAAAAAAACATGGCGGCCAAACATGCCATTAATGATAGATTTGGGCTGGGCTTATTGGGCTTAAGACTTGAGCCCACGTATATGGGTTGGGATCGGGCCCAGCCCGACCTGATTTGTTGGGCTAATAGATAACCTAACAAGCCTTTTTTGTGAAGTGGGTTGGACCCAGCCCATCCATACGAGTTGGGCTTAGGTCCAACCCACATAACTTGTTTACTAGTCCAACCAAGTGACCAAGTTATTGGCTTTTACAAAACATGAATTATTTCACGTTTTGCAAGCTTATGAAGGTAAAATATTTAAAAGAGAGAAGGGAGTATGAGAATTACCTAGGTAGAGGAGGTGCCTGTTGGTGGAGCTTTAAACATGACGTAATGGTTTGTTGGAAGATGAATGGTAGTTGTTAGAGGCTGGAGAAAAAGTTATTGGTGGAGAAAGCTCACGGGCAGCTGCTTTAATGGATAAAAACAAATGTTTGTGTGGTTGATAAAGGCCTTTTATCACTATTGTTAGAGTTGTTGGCTAATAAGGAGATGTGTTTCAGGTGGTGGTGGTGTATACTGAGGTGAGAAGTTGGAAAGGCAAAGGGGAAGGTTGGTTTTTTTCTTTATTCTTTTTTTAAAGAGCAACTAGTGTATAGGTGATTTTTCTTCGATTTCTTCCCTTTATTTTTCTCCTTATTTTTTACATGAAATTTACCCTTATTTATAAGGAATGAAAGAGAGACATCTAGTCTTTATTAGTGATGAATCTTGGTCATTGATTCAAATGAGAAAAATCTCAACCGTTGGCTAAAAGTCACCATCATAAGCTGCTAAAGTCAAGTTGCACAAGCTGATTGGGTCATTATTTTATGACGGCATTGCAGTGACTACAAAGACAACCACCTAGTGGGAATCAAGTTGGAGTGTAGTACAGTGTTGGGTCATGAGAGTGATGGCTTATTTGTTCTGTTTGGTGAAAAGATGATACATTAAATACTTTCAAAAAGCAACCACTCAGGCAACTTTTCAAGTATAGAAGTTGAAGGTGATAAACAACACTAGACCACAATGGCTTGTTTGTTTTGTTTGATAGAGAGATGATGCATTAAATGCCTCTAAAAAGCAGTCATTTGAGCAATTTTTCAAGTACAAAGATTGAAAATGATGAATAGTGCAAGACGACGATGGCTTATTTGTTTTGTTTGGTGGAGAAATGAGGCATTAAATGCCTCTGAAAAGCAATCACTCGAGCAGTTGTTCAAGTACAGAGGTTAAAGGTGATGAATAGTGTCAGACGACGCGTCGTCTAACATTATTTGTTTTACCTTCGTTGACCATAACGATGTCGTTTTGGTCAAAAGAACACCAAAATACATTGTTTCATTTAAATGAAAGAGCACAGTTTTGGTGTTTAGGTTTATGTAGGTTTAAAAATCTCATATTTTAATTTCAACCCTCAATCTTTAAATTTATTCAATTAATTCCTCAATTGAATTTTGATTCTAAGAATCAATCCAATCCCACCCCTTCCAAATCTTAAAATGACCCTATAAGTCTGGCACTTTTTTTTCAATTTGGTCATTGGTCTTGAATATCTCAATTTCATCATCAATTATCCTTCACATTTTTTAAATTTTCAATTTTACCCCTGATTTCAGTCGATTTCAGCCTCTGAATGTGCCTCTTTCAACTTGATCCTTGGTTTTGAAATTCTTTGATTTTGCCCTCAATTCACCTTCAAACTTCTAGTTTTTTCAATTTCACCCCTGTTTTCAACTAAATTTGACTCATTAAAAGTATAGTTAAGTCCTTACACCTAATTAAACCTTTTAATTTGACCCAAATTAATTCTTAAACATAATTAAACCTTTAATTTGGCTCATGATTAAATCAAATTGGCTTATTAAAAAAAATTAAGTCCCTATACTTAATTTTTATGCAGATTCGTCCAATAATCATTTAATTTGACCTTGGATTTGTACTGTCTCTTCAGTCTTAGGTATAATAGGATATGATTAGGCTTCCAATTTTGTCCAAAACTATAGCTTGATTCCTCCATGCATTTGAAACCCTTCTCAACCTATTTTTGCCAAGTTGCCATTCTTTTTGTTATTATTATTTTATTTTATTTTATTATTTTTAAAAAGAAAAAGGTAAATTTGGGGGAAAACCTAAAAATTAGGTATGACAACTAGCATCCTAGTTTTCCTAGGCTGTTAATTTTATTAGTATTACTCTTATAATTTTATAGGCATATTATACAAAATCAAAGATTGATTGAATATTTTCCACATAATTAATAGACTTTTTCCATAACCTAAGTGTTAAATTACATATCTATCTTTTATAAAATGCATCATTTCCAGTCCCACTATTATAGTTATGGACAAATAAGAAACTAATATTTACTTGATTATAAAGCAAACCTATAAAAATCATTTGGTCCAAATGTTAATCACTCTACAATTCAGAAAGCAAACTAAAGCTAAAAGACCATGAAAAAACTAGTTGAACCTTTCAAAACTTTGAAACAAATTTCTACAAAAAGATAACCAAAACCCTTAAACAATACATATAAGATTCGTCAACACTAAATGTGAATAAAGTACCCCCAAAACCATCCCCACAACATCAAACACTTTCTCAATTATCCAAGCAAATTGTTATTATTTTATTTACCACACTATATTCTTCCTCTTCCTACAAGAAACTACCTTTCTTTTCTTATATTCACATTTCCTTCACACTTCCTCCTCCTATAAGACACTAACCTTCTTTTTTTATTTTAACATTTCCTCTTTTCCTTTCTTGAAATCTCATCAATATAAACACAAGCACACTTTTCTTGATCACCTTTTAATATTTTCAACATCAGTACTTTAAGTTTTTCCAATAATATCCAAATCAATAATATGTGTTGGTCATATTGTGTAACATAACTATTGATTACCCTTTTACAATCTAATATGGTTGTGGTCATCCAAGTTTTAGACATCTTATTTTACATGAAAAATGTACTAATGTTTCATATTAGCTCTAAATTATACCTTGTATTAGGAATATAATATGCATATCAATCAATTACACTTTATAAACCTCACTTATCAACTTGTGATACCCCTGTGCTATGCGACAAGGGTAATGGTTTTATGGTCAATAAATGGTGATCTCTATATTTCAATATGATCGTCGATAATATGTTCATGCTAATAGGTTGCTCGACTCAATCACCACTCTTCTAAGGATCC
>Ga0325401_1001169_pt1 | contig 21603 bp, 16 predicted proteins | sample PopdelMetagenome_FD_205666 | JGI IMG/M metagenome (GOLD analysis project Ga0325401, IMG submission 205666) | Populus deltoides microbial communities from Bellville, Georgia, United States - Xylem-PdKOR-R2 | ecosystem: Host-associated > Plants > Phyllosphere > Stem > Wood/Secondary xylem | place... | reverse complement strand
TTCATTCCTGACACAACTCATATCATAATCATGGTCTAATCATCTTGGACCTCTTTCCCAAACAACGCATCACAAAAAAAACACGTATTGTTTGATAATCAAGATGTAATCAATAATAATAAAATAAACAAAATAAAATAAACAATTCTAAGAATTACTTAACTTGCATAATCAAATAAAAAGAAAACAATAGAAACTTAGATTATGAATATAACACCCCCATTATTTTATCATTCCAACATTTCTAATCATATAGCAACCATGATAGAATGCAAATATCTAATTTAACATAAAAATATTCTTAAATATGGCATATACATTAACTATATATAAAAGTTTTGTTCTACAAATATAAAGGTTCATTCAACCTCTTTTACATCATTTATAATTCTTAAAATACATGTTGATCAATATAAATAAACAAAAAGGTAACATATATTTAAGCAAGATCTATTTTACTGTTGCGAGGGTCCTGAAAATAAGATTAACATTTTATCAACATAAATGCAATGTATCATTTCACTACATCCATATAAAAATATTTTTTTTTATGTACTTTATTATGAATTATTAATATCTTACACCTCCATATTCATTAAATTAAATTTCAATCTTAGTTGTTTCATGGGGGTATTGCTCCCTCATTTGGGATAGTAATTCATTCGCTCAAATATCGGGCACTAGTTAATCCACTCAATTATCAGCACTAATTCAGATGTCCAATTACCGAGCATTAGTTCACTCGTCCAATTACCGGTACTAATTCACTCGCCCAATTACCAGGCAGTAATTCATCCACCTAATTACCAGTATTAATTCATCCACCCAATTACCGGGCATTAATTCATTCGCCCAATTACTGGGTAGTAATTCATCCACCCAATTACTGGTACTAATTCATCCGTTCAATTACCAGTACTAATTCATTCGTTCAATTACCGGTACTAATTCATCCGTCCAATTACCGGACATTAATTCACTTGTCCAATTACTTGGCATTAATTCATCCGCCTAATTACCAGACATTAATTCACTCGCCCAATTACCCGGTATTAATTCATCCACCCAAATATGTTCATTCGTTAACATCAAAAATAAATTATAGAATTTCTAATTAAAATTAACACAAGTTTTTCAATTAATCTTTGTACAAAAATTCAAGATGTCGGATACCTACCTGCTAGTGATGCTTGACTAGTAACTCCCTGTTGTTGTCTGGAGCCTCCAACCTCTCCTGTCTCATTTGAAAGATCTTATGATTTCAATATTTTATCACTTAATAATTTTCTTAAAACTTCATCACATAGTAAGATTTTCGATCAATATAATTTTAACATCCGAAACTATTGTGATCATTCTAACATAGTTTCATGTTCTTTAATAATTCTACAAATAATTTATACAATGCTACATCCACCTAAACTTTTAATTCACCACAATTATAAGGAAATCTTATATCACTATAAAACTTTTCCCAACAATTAAAGGAAATTTAATTCCTTTACACTTAATTCAACACATCATTTCATTTTATTTTTCTTCCACTATTTAAATACAATTCATTAATTTTTTCAAGCTTGAAATTTTATTTCTTATATTTTCCATGGCCAAATTCACCTTTCTAAGAGTTCTATAATCACACATAACTACAACTAAGCATCCATGTATGGAATTTCACTAATCAATACCATAAGATCATACTTACTTATAGAAACTATTTTTTTAATAGCAAACCCAAGGTGAAAACTATTTTTGTATCCCCCCTTCTTCTTCTTTTCTCTCTTTTTTTTACACATTCTTCAATCACCAAATACTCAATTATCATAACTAAATATAATTTGTTTGTCATTAATTCAACAATCTAGTCACCCCAAAAATTCACCCTTGGCCGAAATTCTCATTACTAAGAGGAAGAAATACATTTTTTTTTTCTTTTCAAACTAACCTAATTAATGACAAGCCCAAACATTTATTCCCTCAATAAACATATAATTAACATAAATCCATGCATTCAAACCATCATAACATCAAGAACCCACCTTCACATAATACCAATTCTACTTAATCCAATAACAAACATGAAAAAACAACACAATTGATCATCATAGAGAGTTTTCTTACTCTTAAGGAATGAAGAACTAAAAGCCAAAACAAGTTGAATCAAGTTTTCCTTCACACTTCTCTCTAAGCTCAATTTTTTTCCTTCTCTAAAAGCAAACTTAAAATCTTTGAACTCCTTGTAGTCTCCTAAATGTATCAAACCCTCTCTTTAATTACTTAACACTCTTTCTATCTTACACTTTGTTTTTTATTTTTCAAGCAATTTCCATGTACAATGACAAAAGCCATCTTTTCACATTTTCTTCTCTCGGGTGAATACACACTCCCTCTTTTTTTTTTCATTGCTAGCAGCTTATAAAGAGGGTTGTTTTAGGCAAAGTTTCAATTTGGTCCCTAAAGAAATTTCTAGACACTCATTTATGCTATTTGTTCTTTTATCTGGAAAAAATTTCTTATCATACTCCAAAAATTCTGAAACTTTAACATAGGTTAAAATAATATTTTATAAGACTTCATGCAAAATTTCAACTTAATCTGATGACCAGATTGAAAGTTATATGCTATAACGTAAAATTAGCCGATTTGTGATTTTTCATCAAAAAATTCAAATTTTTATATTTCATACATGCACAAGTCATATCAATTAATTTACTCAATTCTCGAGACCATTTTTTTCTCATATATTTTTATTTTTATTTTTATTTTTATTTTTATTTTTATTTTACATGTATTGTAATAGTATTTTATATTTTTCATTTTCTTCAAATTCAACACTTCAAGAAATTGAATAAAATCAACTGGTTTGTGGCAATCGAATTTAAATTGATGTGTATTTGCAAATAAACAAATTTTGGGTAGTATCCTGTATAGAGAAGGTGATGCGAACCTCGTGATCATATGGTTGAATGACGTCATGAAGCTAATTAATCTTTGATAAGTCAAATTCAGTTTGTTCAAGAATTGAAGAATGCAAGAATCACTCTCACACGTTAAAACTAAAAAATTCAGAAGTATTATTTATCAATGACTGTTGAAATTTAGGTTACATGTGTTTAAATAGTTCTTGAAAAAAATTAACCATAAAGGATTTACCCTAGTGGACTGATTTAGTCCACTTGTAAAATTGACCCAAAAATTTTAAACTAAAAAGCCAATAACCTGATCCAAACAAGCCTTATATCCCAGCTAAAAACAGAGTATTAATTAAGCTCAAACAAGCCTTGGGTTGTAGCTAACAAAATAAAATAAAACCCATAATATTAAATTCATATTCTGTCATTAGAAGAAGAGAATGAAAGAAAATATTACATAACTGATTCAAGGCTTATATATAGCCTTCCATGCAGCCCATTAATCTTAGAAACTAAAGAAAAGGTAGTCGCCTATGTTGTTTCCAAGTTATAGTAGGATTATGATATCAAACTTATGTTTTTCTTTTCTTTTGAAAGGAAAGAAATTGTTAGTATTAATTCTCTTCTTTTGTCGTCTCTTAGGATCCTTCTAATACTAGAAAACATAATTGAAGTTATTGAAAGAATCTCCTTGCATAATTAGGAAGCTTTGTCGCCACTTTGTTTCCTAAGTCAGCTTGGATTCTTTAGTTTTCTTTGTTATGTTTTCTCCTCACCTAACAAGAAAATAAACAAAATAATAAATCCTAATACTTAAATGAAATAATTAATGTTCTCATACATAATAGGAAGTCCAAAACTAATTAGGAATCCACAAAACAAATAGAAACATCATAAACACAAAGCTGGCTGAAAATTTGGAAAATTGGCAACCTTGTATCGAAACCTTATGGCCCAAATAATGTTGGATTGGACCCTTTTTGCACATGGATAAGATGTATTAAGGCCTCCTCTTAATACTCTAATGAAACCTTCAAATCTAACCTAGTTGAAACCTTCAAAACCAATGCATTCAATGTCTTTTCTTGAACCGAGTCATTGGTCCATTTGGAATATGTAATGGGTCATTGCTGGTGTTTATGGGCTGATCCACACCATCCTCTCTCTTCTTGAAAGGATTTGATCTCGAATCAAAACCTATGTCAAACAGGTAATGGTGTATACAGTCCATGCGATTGCACTCTAGATTTTTCCTTTCTACAAGCAATGTATTATTCACAGATTCGTTGCACATGCCTTTTCATCTTTGGCCAATAAAAATGTTCATGCAATACATCCAAAGTTTTCATAACCCCAAAATGACTCATTAAACCACCTTCATATGCTTCACAAACTAGCAATTCACACAAATAACTATCAGGAACACACAATCTATTCTCTTTGAACAAGTAACCATCTATCAAATAAAACTCACCAAAAGTCGAATGTCCAAATGCATTATAAATCTTGGCAAAGTCAGAATCATTAACATACAATTCCTTCATATATTCAAAGCCTAACAATCTATTCTCTGCGCAAAAGTGCATTAGCCACTATGTTCTCTTTGCCTTGCTTATACTTGATTACGTAAGGAAAAGTTTCAATGAATTCAACTTAGTTTTCATGTCTCCTATTCAACTTACCGTGTCCTTTTAGATGCTTCAAGGACTCATGATTTGAATGGATTATGAACTTTTTTGGACACAAGTAATGTTGTCATGTCTCAAGTGCTCTTCCAGCGCATAGAGTTCTTTATCATAAGTGATATAGTTCTAGGTTGTTCTACTTAACTTCTCACTAAAATATGCAATAAGTCTCTGATCATGCATCAAAACAACACCTATTCATATTCCAGATGCATCACATTCTATTTCAAATGCTTTCGTAAAGTCAAGTAAAGCCATTAGCCCCACGATCTCGGTGAAGACCTGTCTCTTCCTCCTCAAGTTAAAGGAAGAAAGAAAGGAGATGGACCCCAAGTTACCCCTTTATTCTAAATTATTTGTATTTCAACGTATAAATTTTTAAATTTGTAATAAGTATTTTATTTTTATATTAATTTAATTTCTTTTGATTACTTTCTACTTTTGTTTAATAGATTTTTAAAAAAATTATTTTTAAACTATTACTGATGGTTTTACCGACGGATTAAGTCCATCGATATATTCTATAGAATTGGAAAAGAATTATTGCAAATACCACAGTGACATTGTTTAATCGCATACAGTTTTATTCTGTCGGTAATATTAAATAAAATCGCCGATAGAATTACATACGGTCTTTTTATCGGTGACATGTCATATTCACCGATGGAATAAAAAACATCACTGATGGAATTACATATAGTGTTTTTGTCGATGATGTGTCATATCACTGATGGAAATACCGACGGATTAAAATGAATATTTTTTTGGCATGCTTTTGCCATTTGTAAATTCATCGGTAATTTCATTACTGACAAACTCATTAATAAATCATAAATCACCGACGATAAGTTTTCTAACGAAGTATTTATGTTTGTAAGCTTATTGGTAAAAGTCATGCCAATGGATTGAGTGTATAAATATCAACGAAATATTATGTCTAGAAATTGAAAAAATTTGGTAGTGGATATTTAGCTTGCATCGTGCATGAAAATCATGGTAATTGTTGTTTTTGCTTTAAGTTAGGTGTGAAGTTTATAGACTAGCCTTTATTGTTTTTTTTTACCACATGCATGCTAGAGCGGTTTCGCGTTTAACATTGTGACCAAAAAAAATATACACTTCAAAAAATATGAATGTATTGCATGGGATTTGTACAAATACTTTAAAATATACACTTCAAAAAAAAATCTCAGCCAAACTCTTTCAAAAGATGGTTTCCGCATATCTTGGCATTGAAAAAAAAATTGTTTTATTTCGTATAAAAAGAAAAAAGAAGCAAAAAAAAAATACCTTTCCATATTTTAGCTTTTTTTCTGTCTTAGTGTCATACAAAGATAAAAAAAATAAAAAAAATATTTTCTTGCATATTTGTACTTTACAACAAGTTTATAAAGTTTATAGAACTTGACCTAAATTTCATAGACACAAAAAAAAAATCAATTTTTTTTTTTAATATCAGGATTTATGAACTTACATATAAGACATATTTCTAATTTAAAAAAAAAAGCAAATTAAGCCCAAAATAACCCTCATTTTCTCTCTTTTTTTATTTACTTTTTAATATTTAAGGAATTACAAACTTATACGTAAGATGCATTCTTAGTATTAAGGGAAAAAATATAAAATATATTTTGGATTTAGAATGGTTAGGTTTGACCCATAAAAACACAACAGAGCCTTAGTAATAATCAGACAAATAAACAATGCAACTTACCTTAGGTTGGATGTATTAGGGGTAATATTGTTTTCTCTATATACAACCAATCATTTTATCTAGATTTTATAGACCAATTAGGGTTCTTGGTGATCAAAACACCAGGTGGAGATTCGAAACCTTTAAACTATAAAAGGATAAGAATTTCGTGTTCTTTTCACACCCAAACCCGATCAAAAAAAATGATCGTCACGACATCGTACATGTACGATATAAGGGATCCACATGGGAGGTGAGAGCCTTAGCTTTCAAAACAACACATGTATGCTTTAATTAGCCTAATGTTTTAAAAGATGCTACATATACGGTAAATAAATGTGACAAATGTCAAAGGTTTGCTTCAGTTCCTCGCTAACCTTCTGCAAAGGTAACCACCATTGCTTCTCTATGGTTATTTTCCTAGTAGAGAATAGATATATTGGGACCATTCCCAAAAGCCCCTAGAAGAAGACAACTCATTTTGGTAATAGTTGAATATTATTTTTGGTTTGAGTTCCCCTGAACATTGATCACTGATAATGAAACCTAATTTGATAACAAAAATATGAGGGATCAATGTCAAAGGCTTAAGATTAAGCATTGATTCTCCTCGACCTCACTTCCATCGACAAATGGACAAGTTGAGCTCACTTATAAAATAATATTGAATGGATTAAAAAAGAAGATAGAATGGGCTAAAGGAGAATGAGGTCAACTACTAGATGAGATTTTATAGGCCTACAAGACTATGAAAAAGACTTCCACAGGAAAAACACCATTCTTTCTAACATATGACACAGAGGTCGTAATCCCTACTAAGATGGGATGCCTCAATCATAGAGTATTATTTTTCTTCATCAATAACAATGGTAAAGAGATGAGGGCGAACTTGGACTTGATTGAGGAAGTTAGACTTAGTATAGCAATTAAAAATAAGGCATTTTGATACCTAGTCTCTCAATACCACAATGCAAGAGTAAAAAACAAAAGATTTAAAGTGGGAGACATGACATTAAGGAAATTGAAAGAACTGGTAACTCTTAAGGTTAGACTCATTAAGTTTAATATGTATTATTTATAAGATGAATAATGAAAAGTACTTTCCTATGCATGACACTCAAATCATTTAAAGATGTATTTTTGTTCAATCTCTCGCATCTCTAATTAGCCATGTATCTTCAACGAGTATTATATCTCCTATATATCTCCAATATGATATATATATATATATATATATATATATATATATATATATATATATATATATATATATATATATATGTTTCATTGCCTTGGTTTTGGAACTAAAAATTTTTTCAATGAAGTTTTCTCCATATTAATCTCCATATCTCCATGCAATCTCCAAGGTTTTATTCTCCTGGTTAAGTCCTCCAAGTTAATATTTGATTATTTTCTCCTTACTATCTCTAAGGTTTTATTCTCATAGTTAAGTCCTTCAAGTTAATGTTTGATTATTTTTTCTATGATTAATTTTCATATCTCCATGTAATTTTCTTCAAGGTTTCTCTTCTGACTTTTTTTTCCCAAGGATAATTGTTCTACAAATTAAAATATTCTCTAAATAGTCAAAGACAGACTGAGATATATAATAGCTCAGGTCAGACTAAGTTAAACATTACCTTGATCAAACCAAGCTAAACATGTAGCTTAGTTAGATAGCCCAATCAAACCGAACTACATTTGTAGTTCGGTCTCAACCAAGCAATACGATCATTCTTACCCAACTTAAAATTTTTCTTCAAATTGGATTATTTTTCTTCAATTTGTACCCTAGACAATTTCTCATGAAACTATTAATCTTCAAATTACACTTAGTTTATACTCCAAAAATAGATAACCAAATGATAAATTAAACTTCCTTTAATTCATTATCAAAACATACACAACACAATACTACATGGTAAATACAAAAACATTACATAATAAAAATATAATGCCAAACACATCAAATAAAATACAAGTACTACTTGTGGTCTCCTACTCTTAGTCTAGTTCATCAAACAAATATTGACCTTCAGAGGTTATTATAGCTCTCCTAGGTTGAATCTCATTAAAAGAAGGCACATTGCTATGAAACAAATAAGAGAAATCTATATTAATGTTCTAAGAATTGTTTTGGAAGTGAACGTCTCCCATCATGTCAACCAATCCGTCCTCCACTATTATTTTTAATGCGGGATTGTTGTTGTAAGTAGTCTCAAAGTCATATGGATTTTCTCTTAATACCTGGAAATGTGAACATTCTGCTTGTAACCAAGTCATATCACCCTATACCTTAGCAAGTTCATATTGCACACCAACTACTGCACACATCAGAAAATGTATTTTCAAACTCTTTAATTCTCTTCTTAAGACTAACCACTTCTTGTTTGGACTCCACAATAACAACATTAAAGGACGCAAGCTCTGTATAGAGAGCATTTCTTTATATGTGTAAGGAGTAATAGGTAGACTATAGTTCACGAAGCCTCTCTTCTATATGAGTTTGTCTCTCCTTGCAAGTTATAATCTCTTGATAAGCTAGCATTAAAGATTTGGTTATCTGCTCATGTTCTTCTTCCCATCTCTAGAGAGCTAATACTTGCATTTGGAAATTTTGGAAGAAAAAAAAAGAACCTTCTATTAGTAGTGCTAAAAATAGTAAATGATAATAATAAGGATATCAATATCTTCATACTCACATGGAAAGCTACAAACATGTTATTGGCCAACTAATGGGACAACCACCTCCTTTAAATTGGTGTATATCCGGGGAAACTAAGATATTCTAGCAAAACTATCTATATTTTAACCATGGCTATCTATAGTCGAAGGATTATCCCCAAATATAGAAGTTATAAAGTCTCTTTCTATTAGTATAAATTACCTTTCTATGAGTTTAAAATCCCACTAAAAAAGATTTTTTAGGTTGGGAACCACAACCACTGGTTGTTCTATAGCAAAAAAAAATTGGGGTAAATGGCTGGTGAAACCAAAGGAAAGAAGAAGAAGAAATACCAAAAATGGTGTTACCACTCAAATTTACATGAGTATTAATGAGACATATTGCAACATGCACAAGACTTGGTGGGGGTAACAACATGTACATGGCTTGAAAGTGGACTTGGCATGGGTGTCATTGGCATAAAAGAACTAGGAATAACAGGTTGTTAACTATGTCTCTTCTTAGTCCTCCAATGCAAAGCATATCTGCTCCCAGCAGTTTCCATGTCAATATTAGTCTCCATCTCACCACTTCCTTGTTGTGATTCTCTTATTACCTCTATTTTAGGTTCAGGTTTCTTTGTTTTAGTCTAGTCTCCCTTCTAAGATTCCTCCTCTTAAGACTCTTTCCCCCATTGAGTATCCTTTTAATGATGATGACAACAACAAAGAAGAAGTTGGAGCTCATTACTCTTTCCCACATGTAAACAACATAGACAAATATTAGTATAACAGATATATTTCAAAAGCAAGGAAGATGAAAAATATCTCTCATACCATAAATATTGTAGCTTAGAAAATACCTTTTAGCCAACCGAAGAAGGTAGTATTGACAGTTATCAGCAAAATTTCTGAAGACATTCTCCTTATTTGGGCATAAAGAAGGAGCAATATTATATATGACAGATACCCTCCATACCAAAAAAACATCCCAACACCTTTTTAGAAGACGTTATTGAACCACTATAACCTTTTATTAACCAATCATTCATCTAATTTTTTATTGACAGTGATTTACCTTGAAAAATATCGTTCAAGGGATGTCATATTCTCCCCCTAGAAAAAGTATAAAACCATATCAACCCTTTCTTACCCTAAAAAGAAGTAGATAAATTATAGCAATATATAAACAAATCAACAATTGGGACTTGATCTTTAAGTCTTAAATACTTATAAAAAGTTATTAGAGTCATCCACTCATTTGGAAGCAACTGGCTCACACACAGGTTGTAGTAGAAAAATATATCTCTAACAAAACTAGACAAGGAAAAGAAATACCCAAACTTAAAAATACACATAGGTGTTGTGATCTCAAAATTCCCAATTGTTGCCTCAGGTGTCCTACTTATTCTTTCATGTTTATGGTTAGTTGAGTAATAATATTAATGTTTACAAAACCTCTATATGGGTCTAAAGGTTAGGTTTGGCTAGTTTGTTGTCTAGAGGATAGATGCCTCTTATCACCTTGATGAAAAGGTCCAATTGTTAGGTTCCCAAGTATCATACATGCGACAGAAACAATAAAACAAAATTATTCAAAAGTCCCTAAGATTTTGTTAGATAGATCTAGAATTGTTTAGAGATTTATTACATGAAGATCTGATCTTCTTTGACTTTTAATAGTTCTTTAAAGAAAGGGTTGTTGCAAACCATAAGTCGTCTAATTGTTCATTCTCCAATGGTAATCCACATGAACCACCAGTGAAAAATCTCCTAAATTTCTATTTAGGATTGTTATGCCTATAGTGTTAGCTCTTTATTCTGTGACTTGTATAGTTTTTCTGTCTAACAAACAACAACTAAAAAAATAAGAGGCGTATCTTACTATTTATAGAAAAATCTGAAAAATCCTATAAATTAGCAAAATATCAATTTGCCCCGTGAATAATATTCATATTTTAATTTAGGAAAATTTTATAAATTAACTCAATCAAGTCCCTACTTGATTTTTCTAGGTCTAGAAATATAATCCACGTATTAATTATATTCTAGTCTTTAATTTCTAAAATATATTTTAATCAAGTTATACTTAATTAAATCATCTCAGTTTAATTTCTGACTAATAATTCTTAATGTGTGTGACTCATTAGGTTCCTAATATGTTGGCCCAAATATAAATTATAATTCTAATTAAATATAATTAAATAATTTAATTTATTATCAATTCAGCAATTAATTAATTTATATTTGAAGATCATGTGCAACATCTAGCAACGTGTCATGATCCCTTAAATATTAGAAAAGTCATTAGTGGTTTGACTTAACATTTCAATGACTGGTTTCTCGGTATAATTAATATCCTTGCATCAATAATTTTTTTGATTTAGCATTAAATTATAGAGTATGTCTACCATGTTAAATCATGTTTGTTCTTTACTTAGTAGTCATTGATCATTTGAACAAGATTTGAAACTCTTTTCAAATCTCATTCCACATTGGCCAAGGACTTCTCAGTCAATACTATTTGAGAACATATGGAACAAATTTTGTAATTCACCTAGGGTGAGGAATCATTTCTTGATCACTCAAGTACCTTCATATAGTTCATGTTATATCCAATATCTACCCCTACGTTACCTCTATTAAGATAACATATAATAGAATCAAAGCATAACATTCTATATATAAGATAACTTAGTGATCTCAAGTTTAAGGATCACTTGCACAATCATCATGCGGGCCTTTATATAGAAATAGGTGATCTTTCCATATGGAATTCTCATGCGGATTAGTTCAATGTACATGTCTTATGACAAGCACCTACATATTAGTTATAGGTATCATTTATACCTCAACTTATGAGAACAACTGCTTCCTTTCATAAAGAAAAGAACATAATATGTATCATTCTATACGACTCTAATAAATATTCAGTATTTAAGAGAGCATCACAAGGAACATTTTAAGAACAATGCTTTAATGTAATAGAAATCTCATAATTATTTGCTTAGCATTTTTGTCCCATGAACTTTATCTTTACTCTAGATTCATGAATCTAATATTATATAAATATTAAAGATAAATTAAGCCTTTATTAATAATAAATATGTATTTACATGAATATAATAATGTCACATATAGGCAACTGATTGGCTACAGGGCATATTAAACTAACACCAACTCCTCTATTTCCACCAGTAGAATGGGAAGGTTTAGCTCCTCCACTTCCACTGGTAAAAGTTCCAGCTCTAAAGTCTTCTATACCAAAAGTTTTTCAATCCAGACAAACATTTAAAAGCAAGTAGGAAAAAAAAAGTAAGGTTCCTCACATTTCTTTGCACACTAAGGGTTTAACCACAAATAATTCAAAAGAAAGAAGAATACGATTATGAAGAAAATGAGAGTACTAGCTATTTATAGCAGTGATTCTGCCGACAACCATTATCATGGTGAAATGATTCAAGCATAACCATATGGAATAGTGAAGAGGTGGACCAAGATTCCTGACACAATTGTTATTATCATGTTATCATGGTGGATCAAGATTCTGTTAGGTTCCTGAAATTCATACACGCAGTGAAAATGATAAATTTAAAAATTATTCAGAAGTCCCAAGGACCTCGTTAGACAGATCTAGAGTTGTTTAGAGTTTATTATAAGATTACCTGAAGATTTGAACTTCTTTTCGGCTTTGAATATATGTTTTACGGCTAGGTTGTCGCAAACCACAAGTCGTCTAATTGTTCTACCTCTAATGGTAATCCACACGAACTACCTGTAAGAAATATCTAAAATCCCTATTTAGAAGAGAGTGACTTAGTAAGCCTAGAGTGCTAGATCTAATTTTGTGTTTACGTAGTTTTTTTGTAGAAACTATTTGACATAACTTTTCTCTATATTCTAAAATAATAAGTATATTTATAGGGAATCCTAAAAACCCTAAGAATGAAAAAAAATATCAATTTACCCTTTAAATAATATTCATAAATTATTTAAGGATAATTTCTTGAATTTAATCAATCAAGTCCCTACTTGATTATTCTAGAACTAGAATTATAATCTTTGAATTAAATACATTATACTGCTTAATTTTTAAAATTATTTTCAATCAAGTCACACTTTAAATTTTTTATCTCAGTTTAATTTCTTATTAATGGTTCTTAATGTATATAACCTATTAGGTTCCTAATATGTTGGATCAAATATAAATTATAATTCTAAATAAATAGAATTAAATAAATTAAACAATTTAATTTATTATCAATTCCATAATTGATTAATTTATATTTGAAGATCAAGTGCATCATCTAACTATGTGTCATGATCCCCCAAATATTAGGAAAGTTATAAGTGGTTTGACTTAACCTTTCAATGACCGGTTTTTCAGTGTAATTATTATTTCTTCATCAATAATGTTCTGATTTAGACATTTTAGTATGAAGTGTGTCTGTCATGTCAAATCACATTTGTTTATAATATTATAGTCATTGATCATTTAAATAATATTTGAAACTCTTTTCAAATCTCTTTCCACCTTGCGTAAAGATTTAACAATCAATAATATTTGAGAATATGTGGAATATTTTCTCTAATTCACCTAGGGTAATGAATCCTCTCTTGATCACTCAAATATCTTCACATAGTTTATGTTATATCCAATGTTTGTCCATTTATTACCTTTAACAGGATTACATGTAATCGGATGAAAACATAACACTTCATATATAAGATAACTTAGTGATCCCAAGTCTAAGGATCACTTACACAACTATCATATGAGTTTTTTTATAGACACAAGTGATATCTCTATATAGAGTTCTTATACAGATTAGTTCAATGTATATATTATCTGACAAGCATCTATATATTAGTTTTAGGTATCTCTCATACCTCAGTTTAACAGCTCTAATAAATGTTCATTATTAAGAGAGCATTGATTAGGAACATTTAGGAACAAAACTTTGATGTAATAGAAATCTCATAATTATAACATCTTTATAATTTTCTTTACAAATTATTTTTGTTTCATGGACTTTATCTTTACTCTAAATTTATTTATCAAACATTAAATTCATAAATTAAATATAAATAAATATTAAAGATAAATAATATCTTTATTTAATAAAATTAAATATGTTCTACATGAATAAAATAATATCAAATATAACCAACTGATTGATACAAACTAACAAACTGATTGATACAAACTAACAAATTCTCATAGCCATATGCACAACCATAAGAAAGGTGTCGCAAGATTCCTGACATAATGCATTAATGTCACTGATGTTCATTGTAAGTTCACGCCTTTGAAAATTTTGTGTATTATTGGTTTCTTCCCCTTAACCTTAGTTATTTACCCATCCCACCACCTTTCTCTCTCTTTTTCTCTCTCTCCTTTTATTTTTATCACTTGTTTAGGCTACCACGTCAAGTTGTACAAGCCATACTTCATATATAATTACCACCTTTTAGGGTGAGCTACTGATGACATGAGCAAATTATCATGTAATGGGGTAAGCTATGTATTAAAACTGTCACTTGACCAAGTAACTTTGTAATTTTTCTAAGAAAAGCTATATATCCTCAAGTTTAGGGGAGAGAGAAGGGGATTTTCTCATTTTTAATTCAGAAAAAAATATCTATCTTTTATCATTCATTTCTCTTACATAATATCCACGTGAAAAACTTTAAATTAACTCTAACATTGGAGAGTTCTTTTGCATGTAATACTCACTATCTTAACCTTTTCTCTGCAAAGGGTACTGGTAAAGATGAGAAGGAAGCTCTTATTGTGGATGGCAAACTCTCTAAAATTGGCACTAAGCGTAAGTTATTTGCTTTGTTTCTTTCTTGTTTTTTTATTATTATTATTTTTTTTTATCAAATGTAAGTGTATAAAAAGATCAAAAATATACATTGCTAGAAAACCAACAAGTCCAGATAGAAGATGAACAGAAAGGGAACATGCTCCCTTAGAGACCTATACAACAAGCCACTGAAAAGAGAATCAGCAGGGAAACAGACAATGGTTATGAGAGGAACCAAAAACTAGAAGGTTCCTAGCCTAACACAAAGCAAAAGACAGGAGAATGGAGCAGCCGGATAACCACAAATAGGGCGTCCAAGAAGTAACAGAACAACCAAAAGCGAGCCATGCAAGGTCAGGCACAACTTAGAACTGCATTAAAGAACCATCAAGCCGATGATCACGAAGGCAGGCTGCAAGCCGCTGAAGGAGGAGACGGCTACAGCAGCAACAATAGAATAGTACATGCCCAGCCCAGCCGAAACAATTGAAGCCATGCACAGGAGACAGTTGTCCAAAGCACAGCCAAAAAGAAGGAACCGAAGTCAACAACAGCCAGCAAGTGGATCTCCAAGAAATCACAGCCACATGCAAGAGCATGCAAATGAATTCCTGCCACACAGCCATAGAACAAAGCATGGCCAATCAGAGCACGCCAACCCATCCAAGATAAAGGAGAGAGTTATTAAGGCTGGGACGTAACCCCTTGCATGCACCATGTAGAAGAAATAGAAACCAGCCTGATAATGAAGCTGCAGCTCCCCAAGGACACTGTTGAGCAATAAAACCCCGATCTCGCAACAAGAAGGAAGAATCACAGAAAACCCATAGCTCTGGAACAGTAGGCAACCAAAAACTAGCCAAACCCTTCAAATCACCAAATCCACAAGAAGCCACAAATACATCCCTGGCCAGTATATTCTTCGTTCCAGGGAGAGGACTCTAAGCATCAAGCAGCCACAAACAGCCCAACCAGGAAGAGGACTCATCCACTGAAGAAATCACCAAGGTACCTGTATGAGGGAATGATCCTTCTCATGAAAGTGGAGGATCATGTCGAATATGATTTGAAACTTCCGAAAGAAGAGGGCAGGTGAAGCGCACTTATCATCAAAAATTCTTTTATTTCTTTCCTCTCAGATCAGGTAGACTAGAACACAGAGAGAAACTCGTTGCATTTTAGCAACCAAGTTCTTCTTTTTTGCAGGACAAACCTTGAACTGCACTATTGAGGGTAGACATACGCCTGCTAAGTTTTAACCAAGATTTCACCATGCTCCACAGATTGAATGTCCAGGTACAACCAAAAAACAAATGCTCATGACTTTCCTCTGCCTGCCTGCAGAACACACACAAAGTGTCAATGGGAATGAACCTCAGGCGGTCCTTAGTGCGAAGCTTCCCAAGAATGGCCAGCCATAAGGTGAAATTATGTCTTGGAAGGGCCCATTGTTCCCAAACAATCTTGTCCTAGTGGACTACTGGACTTCGATGCCTGAGGGAGGCATAAGCATTAGAGGTGAAGCCACCTTCATTCTGTTCCCAGCCTGCCATTAAATCAATAACTTGTTGATGTCCTCCGTGCAGCTCATCAAGTTGGTTTTTGAGGAGGATGAGTGATTTCCACAGCGGTGAGGAAGTTCTTGGAGTAGGGGCGCTCCAAATGGAGTGTGTGGGTAGATAAAAATGATGGATCCATTTAATCCAAATGGAGTCTTGCTTCAGATGGATGTTCCAGAGATGTTTGGCAATAAAACAGTTGTTACTCACTTGAATATCGAGCAGGCCCAAACCTCCTTCATTCTTCGGGAGACAAACAGTTTTCCATGCCACAAGGGCAGCCTTGCTTCTACAAGAATTACCTGTCCATAAGAAGTTTCTGCAGAGGCAGATGATTTGTTTGATGACAGCATGCGGCATAGGGAAGATACTGACCCAGAACTGGACCATCCCATATAATACAGATTTAATAAGTTCAAGTCTTCCTGCATAGGTGAGATGCTTACCCATCCATCCTTGAATAGCAGTTTCTAGTTTGTGAATGAGGGGGGAATACTGGCTTGCAAGGAGCCTGTGAGGGCTGAGAGGAACTCCAAGGTATCTGAAAGGGAAAGCACCTTTAGAGAATCCAGTGTCTATTAGAATGGTTTGCTTCAATCTAGCAGTTACACCACCAAAGAATATTGATGATTTAAGATTATTAATATTCAAGCCAGACATTTTCCCAAAGAGCTGCAATTGCTGAAGGAGCACCTCAACTGAGCTCCTGTCCCCTCGACAAAGTAGAATAATATCATCAGCAAAGGAAAGATGAGTGAGACCAAGCTCCTTGCATTTTGGGTGGAACCAAAAAGCAGGATTCTGAGATGCTAAGCTCAGCATCCGAGAGAGGTATTCCATGCAAATGATGAAAAGGTATGGCGATAGAGGATCCCCCTACCTCACTCCGCACCTACCCGGGAAAAAACCAAAGAGCTCTCCATTGACAGCAACTGAATAGGAAGCTGTTTCAACACAAGTCATGACTAGGTGAACAAACCTGTCACGAAAGCCAAGAAGGAGAAGCAGATGCCGCAGAAAAGGCCATTGAACAGAGTCAAATACTTTTCTAAAATCAATTTTTATGAGGCATCGTGGGGAGGCCCGTTTCCTTTCATAATGCCTGAGCAGCTCCTGTAAAAGATTGATATTGTCACCCATGCGGCGACCATCGAGGAAGGCATTTTGCATGGGGCTGATAATGCCATCAAGGACACGCCCCATTCTGTCTGCTAGAATTTTGGAGATGATCTTGTACACTACGTTACAACAAGAAATGGGTCTAAAGTCACTGGCATTAGAAACCTGAGCAGCTTCGGTACTAAAGCTATGATAGAATGATTTATCTGCTTAAGAAGTTGACCAGATTGGAAATAGCCTTGCACCGTAGCATATAGGTCTGGACCAACCATGTCCCAAGATTTCTTAAAGAAAAAAGCAAAGTAACCATCCGGGCCCGGGGATTTGGTGTCACCAATGCTGAAGAGGGCTTTTTTAATATCATCAGAAGAGACATTGGCTAGCAAAAAAACATGCAAGGAGGAATCTACACAGGGACCACTGTGAACAACAGACTCATCCAAAGGGGATGTAGCACGCGAAGTACCCAGCAGCTGCGTGAAGAAGGTGACAAAGACATCCCCTACCTCAGTTGCTGAAGATGTGAAGGAACCATCACTACGGTGAATCGCAGGAATGTAGTTCTTCTTGTGCTTTTGATTCATCAAGGCATGGAAAAAGCTAGTCCCTCTATCACTGTCTTTAAAAAAATTACATTTCAGTTTTTGACTATAGAACATTTTCTCCAAAGATTTAAGATTAACAAGCTCCAGACGAAGCTTATGGTCCTGGTCCAGCAAGAGTACGTTATCCCTATGGTCTTGAAGCAAAGATTGGTGTTGTTCCAGTTGAACTTCAGCTCTGTGGACTCTCTCCGAGATATGGCCAAAATGAAGGTTGTTGAGCTGTTTTAAGGGGCCTTTGAGGAGCTTTAGCCTCCTGCATAGAACATACATTGGGGAGCCATAGACCTCAGCATGCCAATGCTCCAAGAGGAGAGATTTATAGTCATGATGCTCAACCTATATGTTGAAAAACTTGAAGCTAGCTCTCTTTGGCTGATACTGGGGTCCAAGACAAACTGTTATGGAAGAGTAATCAGAGAAGGTACCCGGGTTGCTAAAATGGACATAAACAAATCATTGAGAACTCAACCAATGAGGATTAACCAAGACTCTGTCAATCTTGCTCCAAATCTTCCTATTGGTCCAGGTGAAGTGACTACCAGTGAAGTTGAGGTCAGAAAAACCTAACTGAGAACAACAGGATCTGAAATCAGCAACTTCATACGAGGAGACAAGCTCTCCATTATGTTTATCCTCTTGAGACAAGAGAGAGTTGAAGTCACCCATGATAATCCAGGGAGAGTTTGAGTTCCATTGCCGCAAGTCTGTCCAAAGAGCTCTGCGAGCAATAATAGTGTTATAGCCATAAACAAAAGTTGCAGTAAAAGAACAGTGATTCACCAAGCTACTGATGGTGACATGAAGACCCTGGACAGTAAGATCAATAAGCTCCACCTTAACAGTAGAAGGTTCCAAAAAACCAAAATACGTGCAGTGTTAGATACTGCAACATTAGACAAAAACCTCCAATTCCTAAGCCGGAGTTTGTGCATGAAAGACACAGCAGAAGAAGCCAGCTTGGTTTCAACAAGACTACAAACATCTAGTTTATTCTTCTTCATGAGGCTTACTACCTCATGTTGCTTGAGAGGACTGTTGAGCCCTCTCACATTCCAGTAGATCTTCATGAATGAGAGGGGGTGGGAAGTAACCCCTCGCCCCTGTTAGGGACACCATCAGAGCGTTGCTGAGCCCCCTTCCTTGGGGCCAAACCTTTTGAGCAGGATGAGGAATGACCTGAAGCACCAGAAACAACCACAGATTTGCCCTTATTTCCTCTAGAGCCAGCTAAAACAGAAGCTGGTGCTGAAGTGATGGAGGGTACAGGTGTTGGAGGTGGAAGCAGACAGTCACCTTGCGGCCTATGAGAAGCTCCTTGGGCTGAGCGAAGCTCAGTATGTGGGGATTCAGTGGAAGGTCGTGGGGTTGAAGGCTTGCGCTGCACTTTTCTACGCTGAACAATCTCCCATCCTCTAGTGGAAGTGCCATCAGCTTCATTATGAGAAACAGGCCCTGCTTCAACCTGTTTTGGAGAAGGAACACAATCAGCATGCAGATTTGCCTCTGATCGATCAACAACAAGGTTGCCTACTTGGGGCCCCAACCGGTGAAAAACAGAATCCCTTCCTTTTGGAGCTGGAGCTGGGGCAGGAGCCTGCTGCTGCCCGGGAACAGTAAGAGGTAGGGATTTTGTGCAAGTGGAAGTAAGATGACCAAGGATTTTGCAATGCTTGCAAAAACGATGAAGGGTTTCATACACAACTTGTTGATGAAGTAAGCTACCATTAGGCAGAGAAACTTCAATGAGTATGGCAGGTCAGACAACAAATTAACTTCCACCAGCACCCTGGCATAGGAGAGCCTAGATATTGTAGAGGTAAGCATGTCACTTTGAACGGGCTTGCCAAGAACACTAGCGATCTTAAATAAACACTTGATGGACCAACACTTGAGTGGAAGATTGGGAAACTTAACCCAAACTGGAATAGTATGCATGTCTGAGGAAGAGAAATCAAAATATTCTGGCATTGCCCGAAGGATGAGAGGCCGCCCATAAATAAGATAAGGGCCCTCAGATAAAACATTCAGTTTGTCTGCTTCAGTGGCAAATTTAAAGATCAACCAACTAGAGGCGTGGATAGTTAAGGAAGCCTCACAGTGCCAAGTTGTGGTAATAAGATGTTGTATGGCTTTAAAGCTAGGGGAACGGCCAGCAATGTACCCACCAAGACATAACTTCCAATAATCACATTTAGTGTCCAGATCATCATCAACCAAATTACAGCCTCTAGTTTCAGTGAAATCAGAATAATGAAGAAGTTTAGGGCACCTGGTAGTATCACGGTTGGACATGAAAAGATGACGCCAAGTGCTAGAGGAAGGCTCAGGACCGGGACTTGCGGTGGCTGTCAAAGGGACATGGGCATCCATAGGAGCCTTCAGGGCAGACAGGGCTGGAACAGCAGCCAGAACAGAATCAGCACATGAGGGGGAAAGAACAGGGGTCGGCGGTGTGACCACAGGAGGGGCAGAAGGACCAGGAGGCACTGCAAACACTGGTGTGGTGAAGAATTTGGAGCCCCCCTCATAATCCTCTTCAGATGAATCAAAATCAACTTCCTCATCAACATCCGAACAATCTTCAACAAACACATGATTGATGCTAGGGGATGGATCAACATGATATTGGGACCCAGGGTCATGTGGGGGAGAGTGAAGACGAGGATTAGGATGAGGACAAACAGGGGCGAAGGTAACAGGCGGGCTGGAATTTGAATTTGAATTTGAGGGAACTGTAGCATGAACAGTACAGGGAGGAGATGAGGCAGCTAAAGCAAAAACAGTGGAATCATTGATAAGCTGAGAATCAGCTTGCATCTTTTGCTGTTTCAGACGGGATTTGTGGGACCCAACCTTCTTCTTTTTGTTTGCTATAACCAAAAGGTGCCAAGATTTACAGATTAAGAGACAAGGACGCAAACAGTGGAAGAGATCAAAGAACACGAGGGGAAAGCTTCAAAAAAAAGGAGAGCATCTCTCTCTAATTTCTCACTGTAGATCAAAAAACACTGAGAGCTCTTTCTTATTTTTATTTTTATTATTATTATTATTAGTAGTAGCGGTAGTATTGTTTTCTTTTTTCTCGGGAACTATCAAGAGATCAATGTAGCAGCTCATAGACTTGCATGCTTTCGTGTTTTGATCATAACACTGTTCTTTTCTTTTTATTCTATGGTGAAGATATCAATTGAGACTAAGTTTCTCTTCGAATAATTTAAAAAATGAACCCATATGGGTCTAATACATTTAGAAGAATTGAAGAATTTAAGGGAACTATAGCACTGTACTAAATGTTTAGTTTAATTTGAAGGAATTGTTTCTTCTCGAGGGGCGGATCTGACTCTGAAAGTATGTTTAAAAAAAAAAAAAAATTTTATTTACTTCAAATTAATATATTTTTTTATGTTTTTAAATTATTTTAATATGCTAATATCAAAAATAATTTTTAAAAAATAAAAAAATTATTATTTTAATATATTTATAAATAAAAAACACTTTAAAAAACACAAAAATCTAACACAAAAATCTAACTCAAGCTGAACTTCGAACAAGCAGT
>Ga0325401_1001168_pt1 | contig 21618 bp, 19 predicted proteins | sample PopdelMetagenome_FD_205666 | JGI IMG/M metagenome (GOLD analysis project Ga0325401, IMG submission 205666) | Populus deltoides microbial communities from Bellville, Georgia, United States - Xylem-PdKOR-R2 | ecosystem: Host-associated > Plants > Phyllosphere > Stem > Wood/Secondary xylem | place... | reverse complement strand
ATTGAACTCCTAGATTTTCATGACCTTTTCCATAGTATTTTAACCGGTCCATATTGAAGAATTCAAATGAATTGAATTTTTAATTAATTTCAGGCCGCATCGATCATTTGAATGGATTCAAATACATATATTATCTAGCGATCTAACTCAAAGCACCGAATTTCAATGCCAGAGTTTTATTCAAATACATTTAAATGGATTCAAATACATTATTCTCGATAATTATCCAAAAAAAAAAACTTAACAAGAAAAAAATCACCATTTCAACCAAAGTTTTAAAATTCAAATAGCCCGGATGAGTGAATCTTAGTTTGGACTGGTTTGAATTAAAAAAAAATAGATAAAAAATTGAAGGAGCCAAATTTGATTAAAATCTAGATTGACTCGTGATCGATCAAAAGCCTGTTAAATAATTTTTATAATTTTTTTATTAAAATAATATTATTTTGATTTTTAAAAAAAAATAGATGAACTTTGTGTGTGTATATGACAGGAGCCTTATCTTAGATTAAGTAACTTGGGATTAAGTTTTAAGAGTATAATTTTCAATATATATACATGTTCCCATTAAATATTAAAAAAAGGGGAAATTTAGAGGAAATTGAAAGTATTGGAATTAAAGTAATTTTATATCATAAAAAACAACATGGAATGCAAATAAATTAAAGTCAAATTTGATGCGTCTCCACGAAATGCATGAGAATTTTCAATTTTATTTTATTCTTTTATAATTTGATCAGAAAGATATACGAGATTAGAAGATGAGAATGCTTGGTAGAAAGAAATCAAGGGTAAGAAAGGGAGCATCCCTTCAAACTCATGTGAAAGAAGATGTAGCCATGTCAACCCCCTCCCTGGTGACATGGGAACCACAAAACGACTGGACTGTGATGATGTGCACGTGTGGTATACTTATCATTTCATGTGGGGAAAATAAAAATAAAAATAAAAAAACAAAAATTAACATCATTATAGAAAAAATCCCCACCATTTGACTCACGCCCAGCAATGATTCTTCATAATGGTGGCTTGGCCAGAGCCAGGTCAGGCCACAGAAATGGAGTCATGAATGAATGTAGTAGTGATGGAGGAGGGTCTCTTGAAAGAGGATTATGGCAGTGATCCACTAAGGAAAACAATTGATTATTTTAAGACTTCTCACTTGACTTGGAGGATTGCTTTGGTGAACAGGGAGAGACTCCGAGATTTGACAACCAAGCACTAACATTACCACCCATTTAATTCATGTTTTTTGCTTTCACACACACGTAATATTTTTTATTTAAAAATATTTTTTATTTAAAAATATATTAAAATAACTTTTAATACCGTTCATTAAAAAATACTAAAAAAATATATTATTTTTTAAAACACAGGTAAGGGGGGGTTTTGGGTTGATGCCAAAAGCTCATAGTTTTAGTTTTGCCCATATATATATATATATATATATATATGGGCAAAACCTATAAGTTGGGCTAACTGAATTTAATGCTTTGAAGAAGTCCCAATTCGCAACACTCTACAACTTATATTTTTTATTATAAAAATATTAAATTAATATTTTTTTTATAATTCTAATATTATAATTTATAACGCAAGGAAAAAATTAAAAAAATATTATTTTAGATTTTTGAATTAAAAAATACTCTTAAACATACCCTCCCCATCAATGCAAAAAATAAATAAATAATAAAATACACAGTTAGCCTTCATAGGGTGCTGACCAATTTTAAAAGTAGAGTTTACTTTATTTTGTGTGGTTTTAACATGGGGGGGGGGGGAAGGAATAGTCCAAAAACATTTGTCCTCGAAAAGAGATTTGTCAGCAAGTAATTGCAAGTTTCCCAAGGGTTAAAAAATGCATAGTCAAATGTATGGGCATCGCAAACTTAAAAGTTTGACTTGCATACGAACCAAATGATTAAAAAAGAAAAAAACATTGCTCCAATCAACGTTTTTGCATGTAAAAACAATATAATCAATTAAAATACATTTTTCTAATTTTATCCAGGTGAATAATAATCAAGAAAATTAAACTTTAAATTTTAGAAATATAGTTTAAATGGTTAAATTATAAGTTGCCAGTTTAAGTCTTATAAGCCTCACAGTTATTATAGATTTATATAATTATTAATTTTAAAATATATAAAATTAATTAAGATAATTCAAAAAATCACGTTAAAAAAGAAAAAATTATCATCATGATTTCTTGCCCTTGTAGTTTTGGATGGTAATTTTACTTTGTACAAGTGTAGTAATTACCACCTAGACTGAGCTGTAAAAGATGATGAAAAAGTAAAAAAGAAAAAGAAAATAGAGGAGATGAGTAATCCGATAGCCAAGAGCTGCATGATTGATGATAGCATAAAGCAGCCATCAAGCTTTCTGTATTCAACCCAAACGTGCTTTATTTTTTTTTAAAATAAAAAAATAGTTATTTATGCCTCCATTTGCTACTCTCAAAATCTCAACACATCGACAACAAAGGTCAAAACTCAAAATCCTTAAATCTCTCTAAAAGCCTACTTGTCTCTCTCCCCCTAACTCCCTCTTCAATGGCGGCCAAGAAGAACAACACGAGAGGGCTTGGACTACTCTTAAGCCACCCATTTCTCATTCTGTGTCTGAGAATCAGTCACTTCCTTTGACATTTTTTTTAGCCTTGCAAAACCCAAAATTTTCTCTCTAGAATATATAACACCACAAAACAAAAACAAGACCTCCCTCCACTAATCTCTCTCTCTCTCGGTCTTGGTTTCTGTGTTCCATTCTACTTTTGTTGAAAACCCATCACTTTTCTCTATCATTCCAAGAAAGAAAACACAAAAAGGAAGCATCTTGGAGTTTCAAAGGCTTTCACTTTGAGATCTGTTTTTTTTCTTGGGTGTGTGTTCTTGCTTTGGTTAGCTAAGAAAGATTATTGAAGTAAAAATGGGAAGTAAATGGAGAAAAGCAAAGCTGGCTTTGGGTTTAAATCTTTGTGTTTATGTACCTAGAACTCTAGATGACTCAGCAGCACCTTCAAGTGAAAGATTATCTGATGCTGCTTTGCTTTCACCAAAAAATTGGGATTCTAGGCCAATGACACCGACACCATCTTCGCATGGGTTAAGGTTGGCCAAGAGTGGAAGCAAATCATCCAAGGTTTGTTTGCTTTTTTTTCTTTTTTCTCATATATTTTCTTGTTTTTATTTGCTAAGGATTGAACATTATAGTGTCTTCTTTCCTGTTTCTTGATGGGTTTGGGTAGTTCTTAGTTGAGATTGTGGTGAAAAAGAATTTTTTGTATAGTTTTTGCTATATTCTAGTCTGTGTTTTAGGGTTGAGAAAGTAGAAAGAGAGGTTTATTTATCTCCTACTGTTTTTATTTTTTTTCTGATCCTTAAAACCTCAGCTCAACTAGTTCTAATAAGCCAATTAGGTGTCCTACTATTAATTGAATGAAGGTTTTCCCTTACTAAGTGTAGCATAGATAAGGAATCTAGTTTCCTAGATTTTCATTATACATCGTTGTCACCTTCAAAATAGGGGCACTGGATTTTTATAAGCATTTATTTCCTTTGTATTTTTCTCATGACATGGACAGCTGAAACAGTTTTAGGCATTTATAAATATTTTCCAGCATCTTTGTTTTATTTGCATTTTAGAGATTTTGTACCATTAATCATGGTATTTATTGTTGTTTTTCCTGCTTCTAATGAATTTGCACGAGCTTGTATCTTTGCGTCTTGTTTTGGCTCTATATTCTATTTCTAAAATGAACATATAGATAGATTCTGCGTCTATCCGTGGATTTGTTTGAAGATCTTGTCTGCGTATCATCTATATGCAGAAAAAAAAAAGACTGTAGAATTTAATAGTATATCTCTATTTGGTTTGATCTTAAATCAGTAGTTTTGGCAGTTTTTGACCAGTACTTGAAATTATTGCGCTGTGAAGCTGATGTCATGTTGTTTTCCTTTCTTTGACCTTGTGGGGTTACTGCGTGAGTCCCTTTCTGAACCATTACCAACTGGCTTAATAGTAAAAGGAACACTATAGACTTCATCTTTCCTTTTCCTCGTTCCCTTGGAGACGAGAAAAGCAGCTTGCTTGGTGACTTGAACTATTTCGAGTATTTGGTTGCAAGCTTTCTAGGTGTGAAACTTCATCAGAGAGCAAAAGAAAAGACAGGAAAAGAATCATCATAAAGCAGCTTAGCATTTCGCTTCCTTTCATGGATGTGGATTTGGATTTAGCATTGTTGAAAGCTCTGGTTCATCTGTATCCACTGTATAGTTGCATGATAATCTTCAAAAGGCACTCTCGTATTTTAACTCTACATTTCCCAGTGTGTCCCATATGTCGGATACCTAACATTGACTTTCTTTAACCTTAATGTTGATTTCTTGCTACTTTCCTTCCTCCCTTTTTGATAATACTTCTTTTCTGGACTGGCCCAAGGCCCTAAAGCTAATCACACCTACAATTGTAATCAGTTGTGAGTAGTTCTACACGATCAACATGAAATATCCTCGCATTCATCTTTTATTGAAAGCAGAGGGAGGGGCATAAAAAACAGGAAGATTGCCCAGGGATTACAGTGATATGCTAGCAATAGATTGTTATGCAATTTGTGATGATAAAGTTGATGTAAAACAATCCGATATCTGTAATTTATGCTGATATTGTGCACTTATAACCACAAGAAAAAAATAAGAAAATGTACTCGTGCCTTTTTTCATGTTAAAAGTCTGTTTTTCTTGAGCACTAGATGTCAGAAGTAGTTTCTAATTTGCAGTTTCTTTAAATCGGACTGACATATGCAGCCACTCACTATTAAATGCACGAGTTCTGGGAGATTCATCTTAACATGCTTCCAGATTAGTCCTTCACTATCCTTAACTGGTCCTGTGATACAGCAACTTCTACTAAGTTAATGTTGTCATACCAATATTGAGACTTATCAGATTGCTCAATGCAAACAGCAACTTTTATTCTGATTTCTGTAGATCTATTATATTTTCATTTCCCAGATTTATTTACGAGGTTGCTGGTTTGCTATTGCATGCTGCGACTACTGTCATGGATGTTGTGAGAATTATTTTTTCCAAATTTTCATCTGACACGTCCTTTCTGGCTTTTTTATTTTCAATTCAGCAAACCTGCTCGATATGCCTGGCCAAGATGAAACAAGGTGATGGACATGCGATTTTTACTGCAGAGTGCTCACATTCCTTCCATTTCCACTGCATTTCTTCAAATGTGAAACATGGCAACCAACTTTGTCCAGTTTGCAGAGCGAAATGGAAAGAAATCCCCTTTCAGGCACCAACTTTGGATCCACTGCCTGGGAGAGCATCAGCGGGTTGGCCTCAAACTGATGCTTTGATGACTATGGTCCACCGATTACCTCCCCCACCACGTCGAGATCTTAATAGGCGACATGTGTCATTGATGCAGGCTCCTGAACCTAGTGTTTTCGATGATGATGAATCCTTAGATCTCCAACCTGCATCCTCTGAGAGAAGCTCCGGCAATAAAAATGATGCAGGCCACAATCCTGCTAAAACAGTTGAGATCAAAACGTACCCAGAAGTGTCAGCTGCGTCATGTTCTAATTCTTACGATAACTTCACTGTCTTGGTCCATATCAAAGCTGCTGCAACAGTTGGAAGATTAAACCCCAGAGGAAACCAGGCTAGCTTGCCTCAACTATCTCAAACTCCACGTGCTCCAGTTGATTTAGTCACAGTGCTTGACATCAGTGGTAGCATGGCAGGTACAAAGCTGGCATTGCTAAAACGAGCAATGGGGTTTGTTATTCAGAACCTTGGTTCCAATGACAGGCTCTCGGTTATTGCCTTTTCTTCTACTGCTCGCCGCCTCTTTCCCCTTCGTAGAATGTCTGACACAGGTCGGCAGCATGCACTTCAAGCAGTCAACTCTTTGGTTGCTAATGGTGGGACCAACATTGCTGAAGGTCTGAGAAAGGGAGCCAAGGTAATGGAAGACCGAAGGGAAAAGAATCCTGTGGCAAGTATTATACTGCTATCTGATGGGCAGGATACTTATACTGTCAGTGGTAATGGTGGTAACCAAACTCAACCAAACTACCAGCTGCTCCTCCCTGTGTCGATTCATGGTGGTGACAATGCTGGATTCCAGATTCCGGTGCATGCTTTTGGCTTTGGCGCTGACCATGATGCTTCATCAATGCATTCCATTTCTGAAATTTCTGGAGGCACCTTCTCTTTTATCGAGACTGAAGCTGTGATCCAGGATGCCTTTGCACAGTGCATTGGGGGTCTTCTAAGTGTCGTTGTGCAGGAGTTGCAAGTGGGAGTTGAGTGTATGCACCCTAGTGTCCACCTTGGCTCACTGAAAGCAGGAAGTTACCCTAGTCGAGTGATGGTTGATGCCCGCTCTGGGTTTATAGATGTTGGAGATTTATATGCTGATGAAGAGAGAGATTTCCTGGTTTCGGTCAATGTTCCAGCAGAGCCTTCCAGGAATCAAACATCACTGCTAAAGGTGAGATGTGCATACAGGGATCCTTTAACTAAAGAAATGGCAACATTAGAAAGTGAAGAAATTAAACTTGAAAGACCTGAAATATCTGGAGAAGCAATAGTGTCAATTGAAGTGGATAGGCAACGCAACAGGTTCCAAGCAGCTGAAGCAATGTCACGGGCAAGAACCACAGCTGAACGAGGAGATCTAGCTGGTGCAGCTTCTATCCTTGAAAACTGTCGAATGTTATTGTCAGAAACTGTGTCAGCTAAGTTCCATGATCGATTATGTATTGCACTAGACGCTGAGCTCAAGGAGATGCAAGAAAGGATGGCAAGCAGACATGTATACGAGGCATCTGGGAGAGCATATATTCTATCAGGCCTCAGCTCTCACTCATGGCAAAGAGCAACTGTGAGAGGAGACTCCACTGATGGTTCAAGTCTTGTTCAATCTTATCAAACCCCATCAATGACAGAGATGCTTGCTCGATCTCAGGCTACATTCCTGGGCAGTCCATCAACTCAGAGGCTTGTTCAACCATCATGGTCATTTGGATCACAACCAAAGCCAAGGTGATTTTAGGACCATCGCGGGCATTGTCTTCAAGTAGCCTTTTTCAGTGCCATCCCTTTTTGTTTTCACATATTATTTGGGGTTAAGGGGATACAATTGGAGAGATAAGAAGAGTTTTTTGTACTGTGATTTTGCTGATGTCACGTGTAAATGAATAAAAACTGGGGAAAAGTGTGGGGGGATATATTTGAGAGGAAAGAGAAAAGGAACACTAGGTAGGTTTTACAACTTTTGCTCTCTTATTTGTGTTGATGGGGGTGATGTACATAAGGAGCAACGGTACTTTCTCTGGGATAACTGGGTATAAGTTTGTAATTGTGGAGATGGTTGGGGTGAAGTTTTCGCCTAATATAGTTTACCTGCTCTCAATTCTTTTCAGAGTGTTAATCGCTTTTTCCAATTTACACCCCCCCCCCCTCCCTCTCTCGTGCATGCACATGCATAATATGTATGTATGGGGCCTGCATGAGGTCAATCTTTATGTCATTTATATCAAGCACGGAAGATGGGAAAGAAGAGAATCATCTTACATGTTAAGTTAGATAATGAAATGGGTCTTTGTGCCATAGTTATTAACTTATTGCAATGCCTGTGGTGGGTTACGTGCATGCTGGAAAATGAGATGGTTAATTTGTATTTCCTGAGACTGTAAAAGCTAGCTGTCATCGGAGGAATGCGGAAAGTGAAAAAATGGCATGGCAGACTGCAGAGTAACAAAGAAACACAGAGCGTCCAATCAGTCATAACTCAAATAATGGAGAAACATCAGGGCAGAATAAATGGAATTTCGTCAGAAATGATGCTGGATATTTTATCCATAGTTGGACACTTCACTCCAAAAGGATGGAGCCCCTAATGTGATTCCACCTTACTCGAATCCTGGCCTCTTAAGCCACAGCTTCACGTTGTACCGTAATAGTGGAGTGCCTTTTTAAGATGCTTGCGCTAAGCCTTAGCACAGGATTCTTGAAATTTCTATCAAGTTAATATATAATAAGGAAGTTGGTACTTCGGCTTATGCCCATCTAGACCAACGGATCTGCTTTTGTATTCAAATCGATTTTCCAGACGGAGACAGTTAGTGTCTATACCCAGAACACAAGCATTCTAGACCCACCCTTGTAATAAGATATTGAAAGAGTCCTTGTTAGTTCACACAAGTTGTAAAAAAGAGATTAGGGACCACTCATCAAAATTCAAATGTACAGATACTTGCACATAAAATTGATGGACTTCAAGAGAAATACAGGTGAGTTTGACGTGATACAACAGCGTTTGAATGGTAGATGGATGCAAGTGTTAAGAACGGGAGTTGTACCAAATTACTCTATCCATGCCCCCACGTAAGTATCGTAAAACAGAAACTCTCACCTGTTAGTTCAAAACCTCTCGAACACCCATCTACTCCAGAACTACTTTAATTCCCCTCCGATCACTACAAAGAAAGATGGATCCACCTCCACCACGAGATGCACCACCACCAGCAGCAGGCATGCCTCCTGGACCTTCTAGACGACTATTGTCATGGTAATGAACATTTCTTTTTCCTTGCCTATATAACATTCAAAATAAATATCAGGTCTTCCGATTCTTTTGGGTAATTTTACTGTTTTTTTTTTTCCTTTCAAATTCTGAAATATCCAGGATCTGGTTTCTGTGCTGCTGTGGTCTATTTACAAGTTGCTGTCCCGGTCTGTTTCCACCTGAACCCCCACCGGCAGTGTGACGACTTAAATATGTCATATGCTCGTACGAGTTTAAATAAACAATTATCATCCTCTCAGACCGATTCTTCATTTGAAGTATGGTCGACAAATGTACAAGAGAGAGATTCGTTGTATGATCCAGTGCTAGTTTTCCTCTTATGAAATGGATAGTGTAATTGGTTGTCATTGGGGTCTTTTGGGATACAAAATAATCAAATATGAGCATTGAACTTATTCAGGCAAAACTGGATGCTTGCATCACATCTATTCACTATTTATTGCTGAACAACAGGGACATATGGAAGTGTTTCACTCGTAAAACTAGAAAACACTACTGCTACACAAATAATACAAAATCTCATGAACTTTCCAGCTAAAGTGCAATTTAGTGACACATGCAACAAGCTCAAACTAGCAGGACTAGCCTGATTTGCCTTCGTTTGGCCTAGGAATTTTTTTGTACTCAAAGTTGGTTGTGTCCACTTTCTTTTGCAAAGCCTGTAAAACACAGAGAAGCAAGTAAGCTATAGAAATGTCCATGGTTTTATTAATTTAAGTTGTGCTATCAGAACCGCAATTACCTTTAACTCCTCTTCCAATGACATCTTTTTAGGATTGTATGATCCTGGTGGTCCAGATCTAGATAGTGCTCCTTGTGTCTCAATAATTTCCCATTCTCGATCATCTTTCACCTTAGCAATATCCTTCCTGAACTACAGAATCCCACCACCTTAGTAAAAGATAATGAAATGAAATGAAAACCTGAAGATAATAATGAGTTTTTAGGCACCGAAACAGTGTTTTAAACAGGCATTATTTCATATATCATGAATCAAGTATGGGCCAAGACCAATAACTGAAATCATGATCACAAAAGCATATATATAGATCATCTGCACAACGTCTATGTCACGTGCATCATATGAAGAAAGCCGTGCCCAAGAAAAACCATGGCCATTTTGCAATCATTTGGATTATATGATCAAATAACACATTCTGATCCTACTAGAGTGAAAAGATCAAGTCAAAGATTAAACTGCTCAAAATCATCCAACAATCTTGGCCAATATCTTCCAGTACAGCCAAAGGATCTAACTGACCATTTCACCTCACATTCACATTTCAATGGTGCCAATCTGGACGACCAAAATGAGTAGGGTTTCAATGGTACCACATAAGAAATCTGCACAGCCAATATGGGTAGATCTTCTCAGATGATACATTAAAAGATTAGAAAGATAAAGGTAGTGTCATAATATTAAAAAAATTTCAAACAACATTCACGTGTTCCAAACTGAGAAGCTCCCAACTTCTCCTAAAGCAAGACTTTTTGACAACCAGTAGATCTCTATCAAGAGAAAATAAGTGCACCTCATTCAACATGTAATCTCCTCCATGAATGATATTTCAGCCATGAAAATTCCAAAACCAAGAAACCCAGTCTCCACCAGAAAGGAAACCAGACCAAAAACCCAAAAATGGGCACCAACAGGCTTTCAGGTTACGGCATATCATACAAGAACTACACAAACTATCGGCCTTCATAGCAAGTGAAACTAAAATAACTAAAACCTAAATATACCAACATCTCAATAAATTAATCACCCAACTGCAACTTCTGCCTTCAACTATTTGCAAACATGAGCTTGAAAGCAACCTTAAAATTAGGTCACTCACCTTTTTTAATAACTCAAATAAGCCAAACTAAAGCTAGCACAATTCATAAAGTTACAAAAGTAAATGAAAAATTTAACAACACGCAAACACAAGCTAGCATGATTCATAAAGTTACAAAAGTTTCAAACCACAAAACAGAAGCTAAAATTATCAGCCTAAATTCAACACCAACCTGATATAAACACAAAAAATACGAACTGGGTTTTTCACAATAGAAACTGATCTCACATGAATACTTATAATCTTACAATATTACAAAGGCCCCATCTTTCATCCTAAGATTTATAAAGCTACGAACTTTTTCATAAATTGAGAAAAAGAAAAGCACAAACCTGCCTTGCAAGAGATGAGCAAGTCCTATACTCCCAAAAACAGTGAGAGAAATCATGGGGAGACCGTATCTGACAAAAGGATGGCCTCTACCCCATCTTTTGAACGATGATGCAAATGACGTCTCAATCTTTCTAGCTGCGTTAGTGGTTTTATGGGGCTGGCTCATATTGGTCTCAATTGTTGACATTTTTCCTCTAAATCATTAAAGGCTACACGCATCACAGGATTGCTCCCTGGTTTTTGTGATTTTCGTTTTGGATTTCGATTTTCTAGGGTTCTGTTTTGGGAGATCTTTGCTGCTTGATTCGAATGGTCTTGTGAGTGTTTGGTGATTTAAATGTCTTGGGCTTTGCTTAGGCTATTGTCTGCGGGCTGACAAAAATCAACTAGATTCTCTTATTTGTTGGGCCTGTCTCCCTAGCTGTGTTGTCTACAAATATTTTCTTGGAAGAAGAAGAATATGGAAGAAAGTAGTAAATTTTTTAAAATCAAAATAATTTAACCAAGAGGAGCAGAAGTGCGCTAAAATCAATTTAATATTGTGATAGATTTTGTGGTTTTAGATTGAAAATTTTTTTAGTTGTTGATAGATGGATTAATCTTGCGATTAAACTTGAAAGACATCAGAAAAACAATGGCATCCCTCATACAAGCCACTAGTGTGCTGTAGTTATGGTTTGCATGGATTTGCAGCGAATTAGCTTTCCTTTCCTATATAGCTTTCAGAAGAGGTGCTCGAGAGTTCGCTTTCTTTCTACTGATTAAGGATTGTGATGTTCTGTTCCATTCATGAGTGAAGCTGACAAGGTGATACTTTGGAATTTTTGGGTTTAATTTACTGCTTTGGTATCCTAGATTTTGGCTTTGATCAACCAGAACAGACTGCCTGGCCAAGATGGTCCAACTTTGTTTTGTCTTCATTAGCTTCTCAATCTCTGCTTTCATGTTCAGACACTCTTTTTCGAGCTCCCAAACCTGCCCCTTCATGTCACCTTGAATACAATCCTACAATACAATGAATAAAGCACCTTTATATTAAAATTTGATAATCTACTATTAATAAATTAATTACAAATTAAAAAAAAAATTGGCGAGTCCCGACTAGCTAATTCGTAAATACAGACAGTCACGTGATAAGCTTAACCAGCCTCTAACTAGATAGCTTACGCTAAAATCAAGAAAGGAAATGTTTTTTTTCTTTTTCTTTTTCTTTTCCTTGGGAGATCAAAAGGTTCATTCTACTGATTCGTTATTGGGATGTTCTCCTCCATTCACGAGTGGTGCTGAGGATGTTGGTGATTCTTTGGTATCGGTTGGTTTTGATGCTTTAGGATCCACAGGTTTTGACTTTGATTGGCTAAAACCAAACTTTCTGAACAAGTTGTTCCAACTCCCCAACTTTGTTTTCCCCATCTTCTCAATCTCTTGTTTCATGCTCAAGCACTCTTTCTCGAGCTCAGAAACTCGCTTTTTCATGTCATCAACCACAATGCGGCCATGTGTGGCTCCTGCTTCAGTGTGCAAACCATTTCTGGCAAGAGCAAGATTCCCACTTAGATTTCGTGAATTATCAAGGTTTTCAGAGACAAAAAACAAGCCAGAAACAGAGGTGCGAAGCCGTAGTTGTTCAAAGAATACAACTTGGACAGTGACTCTAAGAGGTAGCCTCTCATTCTGGGTTGCATGAGTGCTGGCTTCCAATGAAAACTTCTGACAGTTCATGAGCCTGCAAAGTTGTTCCCGTTCCGAATCCGTTAGCCATGGATGCGCCTGCATTAAAAGGAAAGTTTTAGTGACCACAGAAATAACAAAATCACAGATCTAAGGCACAAGGAAATAGCTTCGTAGGAAAAGAATTTCATTAACATAGGCTAGCCAAAAATTGAAAAGAGAAGGAGGAGCATGACGAGCATAAGGTGCAACTTTCAACCAAATAGTGCTCCATTTTAAACAATGCCATTAGACAGTGAACAAAGAAGCCCCTAAGATTGAACTATATCATCAGAATTAATGATGAACTTTGACAAGGAATACAAGTAAAGAACCATTTGAAAGTTATCGCCTTTACCTTTAGATATATGTCTATTGCTCGGTAAATTCCATCATCTAATGGCCTGGCGTATTCAGGGACAGCAGCAGCAAGGGACTGAAACTTTGCTAACTTCAGATTAACATCAGGTGCCACCTCTGCTAGATAACTATCGATCAGATTTGCCACTGTTGTTATTGGGGTTGGGAAATGAGAACCTTCCATCATTTGCTCCTCATCTACTATGTAATTTGATGTAGGATCATCATGATCCACCAGCATGAAATGATTGAGAATTCGCTGAACACAGTCAATATCATAAAGGGTTTCCACTGAGTAGCCTGTATTTGGTATCAGAAGGTCTTGAAGAGATGCTTGGTCCAACTGGACTCCAACCCTTTTCTCTAAGTTCCCTCGGCATGATGGACTGGCATGTATCATCATGGCAGTTCGCAAAAGTCTAAGCAGGAAATTGCTTGGAGTAACACCCTTTTGATCAGGTAACAATCCCACTAATTCTTCAAGAAGATTTCTTTGATCTGCTTCAGAAGTACCAGAAATTGTTGATCTAGGCGCAGCAAAGTTTCCACTCTCGATGTTTGATTCCCTGCCCAGCAAAGGCAGATGCCTCTTTGCATAGTACATTAGTGCCCCAGCAACCCTCTCAGGCTTCATATCATTTGAACGAACTGCCAGAATTAGCCTTTTGTACAGAGGTAGTCTAAGCAAGGAAACATCCTCATACCACCAATCCTCACCCACAGGATGCAGCTTGGCTGAAGTACGTATTCCATTCCAGAATACAGTGCCATCTGGGTTCCTCATGTCGCTGCCTCCTTGCATGGGCCAACTGAACAAGCTTGGATCTGCAGAAGCTTTCATTGCCAGGGAATTTATGCATCTCGAAACAATATGAAGCTCTTCAGCTTGTGCTAGAACGTTTTCACAGGTTTCAAGAGCTTTAAGGGAGTCTGTCCAGCCGCCAAATACTTCATTGAGAAAATTTTCTGTTTGTGCGATGAGGTTTTCCTCCCCATAATCTTCGCTCATCCCAAAATACTCAGCAGCACATCTGAGACTGACTACATTCAATGTAGTGAGTTCCATTTTTACTCCATAACAGAATTTGGCAATGAGCAAGAAGGTTTTTGCTCCACCAGGTACATCATGAAGTTGTAGAACACACTTTTTCTCATTCTCGCTAGAATGATCTCCAGTAAGATTTGCTAGCGCTTCACTTCTAGAGAGCAATGGAAACTGGAGGAAAGAAAGAGGACGAAAGCAAAAAATTCATTTTAATGGTGAACAAATAAAATCATAAAAGTGAACACTATAAGATATGGTGTCTACCACAGTTCTAATTAGCTAGGCAGAGGGGGAAGCCTTTTTGTTCCTCCCCAATGAATGGTAGAGCAAACAAAGGCCAATGTGTAAGACACGAGTATCATTATATCTGAGAATGAGAGGAAAAGGGGAAACAATCAAAGAAATAATAACAGGGTGGAGATAATTGCTTCCAAAATTTATTTCCATTTTACTAACTTCATTCTTTAAAATTTTCATAAACAACAAAGATAAAAGGTACAAAAGAAAGTCTCATTGCTAAATCTCCTTTTGATCCACGATATCCTCAATATTTTGAGGTGAAATGAGCTAATTTAACACATGGAAGCAATATCTTGCAAGCTCGGAACACAACTGATGAAATGGGGTAAGAGAAAACTGTTAAGATTAAATGCCAGTTATGATATCCTTTAGCTAACCTGTGATGATTAGAGATAACTAAAAATTAATGCCAGCTAAAGTTTTCCCTAATTTCTAGGAAGAACCAATAGTGCAATCATTCAAGCATACATTTTCCTGTATCTAAGTAACATGATTTCCCTTAAAAAACTTCAAGTATGGTCTGTTTTATTAAATAGTCAACGAAAGAATAACTCAGTGTTACAAGATGAGCATGCCGGCCGTTCTAGTTAATTTCTATTCTATTTGCAAAATTCACACATAAGGTGAACCATAAGGTATGAGACATGCACGTCCAAGCTTAATGTTGTTCTTAAAGGAGCATCCTTCGAGTGTCACCTCAGAGTGTGGTATCTATATAACACACAACAAATTTTAGTAATCTAGTGATGAACAAAAGTAAGGTTTGGCCATGTAAACACACCTTGTGGAGATGGAAAGACGTCTCCCCAATTTCAATAATGACATCACTTTGAAGCCCGGTTGAGCAAAGCCTGCACCAAATTAAGCACATTCTGGTTGGAAATCTCTATTTAAAAAACGAACACTACTTCGTGTAGAAGTACGCACAATTAGTTATCAAGTGAGGTTATACGTGAAAAAAATTAGCATCAATGAATGATACAGTGCCTGAAAAACCTTTATATAATCCAATCCAAAAGCAAGTGAAAGTAAATCCAATTGACTGCAAACAGCAGTAGAACTGACTCAACAGATTTGCACCTATTGTTACACTTATCATTTGAATTTTTCACCCCAGAACTAATTAAGATGGGGAAAGACCCCACTCATTCATCTACACTCAGTTTTCATTACATTGGCTACATCAGTACCACTATATAATGCCAGTGATCTTTGCAAGTAATCATCTTTAAACACACATTTCTTAAGCGCGATAAGCCACAAACACACAACAACCTCACATAATTACCCTCTAGCACTATCATAATCAACCCAAAAACCCATCTCAACATAAAAACAAAAAACAAAATAAACCCATATTATACGATTTCCAACTTTGACAAAACCCCCACTTTTTATAATCAAATACGTTACATTCATCCACACACACGCATATGAACATATGTATAAAGGAAAGAGTGACAGACCAGGTATGGCCATCAAGATGAAACACTTCTGATTTTGATCCCAGCTTCATGCAAGCCATGTGTAGCTTAAGCTACTACAACAAAAAACTGAAAGAAGTTGTCAACGCAACAACCTTTTGCGATGTAAGTATTAAAGAAATGATCTTTTAACGAGGAAAAGCAATGGAAATTTTGATTTCTGAATTCTGATAGTGATAGAAAGAGAAGTGAGTGAAACATAAAAGCTGGTTCGGATCCTTTTTGATAAAGTTTGCAGCTTTTCGGGTAATAGAGAAAAAAAATAAAGAAACATTTACAGAAAACAAAGAGTCCCGAGTCCAAAGGGGAAAATCCAGGAGCAGAATCGCTTGCTGCTGTTACAAAAAACAGGCAGCGTTTGTTTCGATCATCTTTCTAAGCACTCACTTTTTTTCTTACGTTAGTAGTGCAGTACTTGTTAATATATGCTTTGTTTGTCGTTGGTTGTTACTATTCATTCTTGGCATTATCGCCAATTTAATTGTTCGAGACACATTCAATTTGTGTGTTGATGCAATTTACCATTATTTACAATATATTAAAATAATAATTTTATATTTTTTATATTATTGTATTGAAATTATAAAAAATATTTTTTTATATTATTTAAGAAAAAATCAGTTTGGAAAATATATTAAACTATATTACCAAATATACTATTATTAAACTGTATTTCTAGATTATTACGGTTAATTTAGATCAATTTTTTAAATATTTAGATTTAATAAAACTTGACTAGATTGATTAGATCAAAATCTAATATTATTTTAAAAAAAAAAATCAATTTTATTTTTAAATAAATTAAAATATATATATTTAAGAGGAAATTCAGATTCATTTAAAAAATACAAGAACTAATTCATAAGGTAATAACTTTTGTTTGTAATAAAAAAAAATGGCACTCCTGTTTTTAAATCTACACTATTTATTTCCCTCATTATATTTAAAAGTACTCATTATTCATCACCTAACTTGAAGAACATTTGAAGTAGCAATGTTTGAAAGTGTGGAAAATAAGAAGAAGAAACAAATTCCAACTCATTTTCTTTTGTTTGGAAAGAAGATAAAAGGAGGTAAAAATTCTTCATATGGACCCACTTTCCCAACCTCTTCATTTTGAAAAAAGTATGAGAAGAAAACAAATAAAGTTAGGAATTTTCCTCCCATCTCTTATTAGTATTTTTTATAGTTTTTTCAATTTTTAATTAATACTTTAGATATTTAACCTTTAATACTTCGAGCCTGTTTAGAAGTGTGGTTATAGTTACTTTTTAAAATATTTTTCACTTGAAAATGTATTAAAATAATATATTTTTTATTTTTTAAAAAATTATTTTTGACATCAGCACATCAAAACAATCTAAAAACACCAAAATTTTTAATTTAAAACAAATAAAAAAATAAAATTTAATTTAATTTTTTCAAAAACGTTTGAAAATAAACAGGGTCTTTACTTTTAATCTTACTTTTCTAACATTTCATTTCCATTTTTTCACCTCAAATTAAAAAATAATTAAATTTACATACATTGATTTTAATTTTTATACTTAATAATTTCAACAAAATTGTATTTAAGAAAAATATTGAATTAAAAGATACTATTAAATACTCTGGAGGCCAAATTAGGGATTTTTTTCGGATGGGTTCAGGCCAGTAGTCTCCTTGGGCCAAATTGCCATCCGTGCTCAAATAACAATGGCAAGGGTCCAAACATGTCTGTCCAAAAAGCCCAAACCATCTCCTCCCCCTCCATTTATGTCTCGTCCCTGTCACTCCCCCCGAGTCCTTGTAGAGAGAATACATAGAGCAGAGGACTTGGCAGTTTCCAAGAGATGGCTAGGTCAACGGCCATGAAAGCAGCGGGACTCATTCTAGCTCTCTTGATCTTCACATTTCTCACTCTTGCCGTTTCCTCCTCAAATAACCAGATCCAAATCCTCAACGCCGAACGTAGAGTAAGAGCACCTCTCTTTGCTCAATTTCAGAAATAAAAACTGATTTGATCCTGTGAAACAAAAGAAGATGATCAGGTTTCATGATTTTTTGTTTGTTTGTGTGATAATTGGTGCAGATTGACTTGAGTTCACATATCGTTAAGGTCTTTTTAACTTTAAAGGTATGCCCCTATCATCATTACTTCGGTTGATTCTTAGTTTTTCTTATAATCAAACAAATGGGATTATCAAGCATTTGCGAAAAGTTTTAATTGTGGGGGGGTTTAAATCTATTATTGATTGTTGAAATTTGCAGTCTTTCAATGGCAGAATTTCGATAATCTAGCTCAAAATTCAATTTTATTTTTTTTTTAAAAACAACTTGGCTCAATACCCCTGTAGCATGATGGTTAAGGGTTTGCTTCGAATTACGTTAATTAGGCAAGTGTTTTAGGCTTGATTTCTGGTTGTGCTGGGTGCAAACAATTCCATGTTTGGACAAAGACTCCAAACTTTGATTCGTTTTTTTACTCTATGCATGCCACCGTGACGGTTTGCATGTCTCATAAAGATCTGCCAGGTCAAATGGTCTGCCTTCTGTCTACCTTTGATATCATATAAAAAGAGTTGAGTATGCAAGAATAACGATTCAACAGTTGGGTCAAAAAGATGTAGGGATTTTGACTTGTATATTCACTTATAGAGGAATGTGCATTCCAGATAGCGGGTTATTGTTTATGTGTGTGTATGTTTGTTGTTTGTGAATTTCTTCTTTTTATGGACATGTATACGGATACAATTCAGGTTGAAAATGTTGGGACAACTCCTGCTTCAGAAATCCTTCTTGCATTCCCACCCTCGCAAGCTGATCACCTAGCACTTGTCAAAGCACAAGCAGCTATAGGCAAGAAGAAGAAGAAAAGTTACGTTCATCTTGATGTAAATCCAACAGAGCTACCTGATGCGCCAAATGGAACTAAATATTTTAGCATATCTTTACTGGATCCATTAAGTTTGGGTGAAACTGCCACTCTGGAAGTGCTTTATATATTAACACATTCTCTGGAACCTTTCCCGGCAGAGATAAGCCAATCGGAATCGCAATTGGTATATTTCCGTGATAGTGCATTAATACTGTCACCATATCATATTAAGCAGCAAACTATTTTTATTAAGACACCAAGTACAAGAGTGGAATCATATACAAGAGTGGAACCCACCAAGTTTGCTGGCAGAGAACTGAAGTATGGACCATATGAAGACCAGCCTCCATATTCATTTTCTCCAGTAATTGTTCATCTTGAGAATAACAGCCCATTTGCAGTTGTTGAGGAGCTTTTACGAGAAGTGGAGATATCTCACTGGGGCAACCTTCAGATAACAGAGCATTACAAGTTGGCTCATGCTGGTGCTAGACACAAAGGCGTGTTTTCAAGGTTGGAATTGCTGCTCCATGCTGTGTCTTTCCTTCTTTTAGTTTTTATCACTTTAAATTCATTCAGTTTTCCGTTACCCCACCCCCCCCCCCCCAACACGCATGCCTTTTCTTTCTTTTTTGAGTTTAGGCTAGAATGAAAGTTAAAATGCCATACTGGTCAGCATATTCTGTATGGACAAGGCATGACTAAGGATTTTCTAGCTTGTTTCTGATCTAATTAAGTTTTGTGTGACTTACTTGAAATAACCCCCTCCTTCCTCCTCCCCTCTGCCCCTGGATCCATCTGTTTGTGGGTGCATAATTAAGCTTAAAAGTGTTTCAATATAGTTTATATGACTGTTTTTTCGTTCTTGTGTTTCATCTTCTGTAATTAGTCTGTTTTAATCTCATCTTCTGAGACCTTCTGGCAGGGTTGATTATCAATCTAGGCCATCTATTAAAGGCGCATCTTCATTCAAGCACCTTCTAGCAAGTCTACCACCTAGCGTGCACTCTGTGTATTATCGGGATGAAATCGGAAACATCTCATCGTCACATTTACGTACAGATTACCGTAAGGTATTGCCCCTATTTTCTAGTTATGTGCTTGCATCATAATGGAACTATGGTTATATTTTGATAGAAGGAGAGATGGGAATACTGCAAATTGGGAAAAAAGTGGTACTTGGTGTTATTTTTATGGACTGCAGTTTTCATCATCTTATGTGCTGACTCGACACTCTCTAAACAGTCAGAACTTGAAATTGAACCACGGTATCCTTTATTTGGAGGTTGGAAGGCTACCTTTGTTATTGGATATGGGCTACCACTGGAGGACTTCCTTTTTGAGTCTCCTGATGGCAAGCGATATCTCAACTTCAGCTTTGGTTGTCCTCTTGCCCAGACTGTTGTGAACAAGCTGACCATCAAAGTGGGTTTGCTTCTATTAATCATTTGCATTCATGATGCTGTTTGTCTGATATTTGTCTGTTTGTTGCTTTAGTCATATTCTTCTCATGCTAATGCCAGAAGATGTTTTATTTCAGGTTGTGCTGCCAGAAGGATCAAAAGACCCTTCAGCTGCTGTTCCTTTTCCAGTGGAGCAGCATCTAGAGGTACTAATCCCAGCACAATCCAAAATATTACTTTTAAGTTTAACAAGGGTGTTGGAGGTGTATAGTTGACATATTTTATTTTTATGTGCTAAACAATAACAAGAAAATTGCTTGAAATTTATAGTTTAAAAAATCCGAATGAGTAGCTTTCCCTGTATAAGAAATATTCAATCTTTAAAAGTGAGCTTGGTGCTTTGCTTTGTTGCAACATAACAACAGCACTGATTGCGTTTATATTTTTGGAAACTTGTGCAGACCAAATATTCATACCTTGATGTTGTTGGGAGGACCGTGCTGGTTCTGGAAAAGAAAAATGTAGTTCCTGAGCACATTACGCCTTTCCAGGTGATCTGCAATCCCCTTGAATCTCAATTTTGATTTTCTTAAGTATCAAATGAAGGGTCAAAATATCAAGGTTCTGATTGGCAATTAAACTCCAATCAAAGTCACCTTTCTAGGACTAGATGTAGACAGTTCTAGATCCAATCATTTCATTTATTTACAGATGTTGATTTTCAGCTTGAAAAATAAGAATTGTTGACTATGATGCTGGATCCTAACTGCACCTACTCTACTGCAATACCATGTGCCACTGCAACGCAGTAGTTCGTGTTAGTTTTCTAGGCAAGTTGCATGTTTGTGCTAAAATAAGACTCTGAATTTGACTAATTAAGAGTTTGTGATCTGCAGGATTGTACTGTATATTTTAACTTACAATGACTTTTATACTTTGCTGAAATTGGTTAGTGGTTCATTTAGAGTTGTGGAAGCTCTCTTTGGTGGTATGAAATTTTGAGATTTAAAATGCTTGGCTGACTTCTATAGTAATATGTCTGTGACCTGTATGATTCTCCGGTTATGTTCCACGACATTACTGACTATTTCCATTTTGATTTTCTCATACAAAATTCTCCCCTTGGATTCCCCTATTTAACAATGTTTACGAACATTTGCCTTGTTCTTGCAGGTTTATTACACTTTCAAACCTATATTCATGCTAGCAGAACCGCTGATGTTGGCATCAGTATTTTTCTTGTTTTTCATGGCATGTGTAGCTTACCTACAGATTGATATTTCCATCCGCAAGTGACAAATGCTCCAGAAAGGCCAGATTATGCAACTTATTAGTGATGTATGTGCCAGTTTTTGACATTGATACCCTCATTCCGTCATCCTTGGCCGAGGAGGGTGTAAGCTTTACTTTCGTTTAATCATTAGAAACTGAGCAGGTCAGAATCCGAGGCCCATCGGGATCATTTGGGACCGCTTATAGAACTTTTAGATTTTCTGCAGTGAAAGTAGCTCTGAACTAGAAAGTTTTCTTGTTAACTTTCACCCCACCCTTTGTGGTGGTCCATTGAACAGTAGTTATCTTCATACGTGCAATATAAGAATTCTGAGGTAGTTTGACAGGGAGGTAACCTCTCCCTTTGTTTTTATTTTTTCTCTAAAAATCTAGTAGGGGTGTT
>Ga0325401_1001167_pt1 | contig 21620 bp, 19 predicted proteins | sample PopdelMetagenome_FD_205666 | JGI IMG/M metagenome (GOLD analysis project Ga0325401, IMG submission 205666) | Populus deltoides microbial communities from Bellville, Georgia, United States - Xylem-PdKOR-R2 | ecosystem: Host-associated > Plants > Phyllosphere > Stem > Wood/Secondary xylem | place... | reverse complement strand
GTAATGTGTATAAAAGCAGGATTCCTGCATTGGAAAAAAATAGAGAAACCGAACTACAAGAATTTCTTCTCATCTTCTCTACAAAACTCTTCTACAAATTCTTCTTTAGAAATCTCAAAATCAAACAGAAATTGATGATTTTTTATCGACGAAGAAGACCGACAGTTAACAAGGATTCATTGCTGTCCCAAGGCAACGAAATTTTGTTTATTACACTCTTACTTTTCTTTGCATTAGTAAAGGCTGGTGAAAATTCTCTGAAACTTGGACAGTCGTTTTTGATCTTCTTCGCTTACAAGTGACAGCTGAAAGGTACATATAACTACGGCTATACCTACGGCCAAATAAGTGGCAGCCAGGGTTGCCGGATTACAAGGGCGTTGGAGTCATGGGTTGTCTAGTGACTAGTTGATTTCCCTTGAATGCGTCGAAGTTGATGTCTGTTCACCACTCTTGCCTTAATGCTTTCATAGAGGAGAGATGTAGTAACTCTGTCATCCTTAAAAAAAAAAAAAATGACAGTTCTCTCGCATTAGGGTTGCGTTTGTTACTTTGTTTTTTTAATAAAAAAATATAAATAATTAAAAGAATATAAATTCACTTCAAAATTATTATAAAAATACATTTATTTATTCCTCTATCTTCATTATATATTAAGACATTAAACAAATACATGCAGCCTGAATTCCTCCTGTTTCCTCGTGATCCAAATATTTATGAAATGTTATAGTATATACTATGCATGCTGTGAGAAATTTTATAAATTTTGCTTAATATTTTAATTAATTATTTAAAAATTAAATTAATAAAATTAAAATAAATCAAAATTAATTTTATTTTTAATTTAATATGTATTTTGTACTATTTAATGTTACGTGTATTTTTATTTCAGTGTTTAAATATTGTATTCTATGAATATCTTTGATTTTGATAAACAAAGGAACATGTAATCAATTACTTGTGTCACATTAAATTTTTATTAAAGGAATCAATAATTGAAAAAAGGAATAATAGACAAGGAAAAGGTGCTTGAGCAATTTATATTGGAAAAGCGCTTAATTTTAATAATTGAGCCTATGATTATTGATTAAAAAACCCTATGATTCTCTACTTTATAGTTAATTATTATTATTATTATTATTATTCACATTAATGTAATTATGAATATTATTTTTTAAGACATGTTGAAGAATTATGATAATGTTTAAAGCAAGACATAATCATATATACATGTTGAAGAATTATTATTATTAATGTTGATATTTTTATTAAAAAAATATAGTTGCAATATCAAATTAATTTCATTGATGAAACTATATATGCATCTTATCTCTTATCAAACTTCTGTTATTGTCAAACAATTTTATAATTAATCATTATTTTTATATTGAGGAGGATCCCAAGTTGATCCTTTTGGTTTTTTTTGTATAGATCCCAAGTTTGTCCTTTAATTTTCATTTGTGTGGATTCCAAGTTAATCATTTTAGTTTCATTTATAAGAATCTCAAGTTGATTATTTCATTTTACTTGCTTGAATCCCAAATTAATCCTTTCATTTTTAGCTATGTGTAGATCCTAAGATGATCCATTTTTATTTTGATTTGTGAGGATTCCAAGTTGATCCCTTTTATTTTCATTTGTGTGGATCCCAAAATAATCTCTTTTCATTTTTTAGTGTGATTTTCTTTACAAATTTACTATACAAAGTTTTTTTTTAAAAAAAATTAATATCTTTGTACAATAGAGAGAAACTATCATAATCCATTTTAACACTCCATTTTTAAATATGTTTTTTGAAAAGGAAAAAAACTCAAAAAATAAAATAATAATAATAATAAGAGAGTGAAATAGTGATTAAAAAAAGAGGGACATAGATAAATATAGGACTTTAATTTCTAATAAAGAAGAGATAAAATCTTTTATAAAAAAAGAAAATGATATAGAAAAAAAAAAGGTAAAGATAAAGAGAAATAAATTGTGATAAGAAGGTATGCACAATGAGTTATATATAAACTAGAGGAGAAAACAACTAAGAAATAGAGGAGAGTTAGGACTGCCATGTGGACAGGCAAAACGTGGGTGAAGTGGCTGCATCATGGTGGCAGAACGTGGGTGAAGTGGCAACCTCATGGGGGCAGAACGTGGGAGCATAACTGGGGTGCTCTCCAAGCTACTGAGATCATGGAGAACATGGGGGAGAAAGTGCCCCACTATGTCCTGAAAAATAGGAGATCATGGGTGAGCCTTGCAGCTCACATATTTGTCTATAAATAGGCTGCAAAGCCTTTGTTGTGTAGCATGTGATTTCTATACATAGCACACACACTCTTATTGTGTAATCCTTTGTTGACGAGATAAATAAAGGTTGAGAAGTATTCCTGTATTCTCGGTGTGCTTGCTTGTGTTTGTTCTTTGTTTACAACGAGGTAATTGTGAGAACCTCTTTGGGTGAACGAAACACATAGTCGTAGGAAACACGAGTGAAAAGGTGAGGAAAGACTTAGTCTAGTTGGGACTAGACTGCCGCATTGGGTTGAATTTCAGTGCGAAAAATTTAACCCCGTGACAATTGGTGTCAGAGCATGGTTGATTCTAAAAACGTGCAGCAAAAGTCATGAAAGCTATTCGGGAATGGTTGATGCGTCTTGAGACTTTGATGAGGTCGGATGAAGAAAGCGAAGAACTTTCTATTATTGATCGCTTGAAGGAAGTTATGGAAAGCGCTGAAAGGGCTAAGAGCTTGTACATTTCTCTTGCGGAAAAATCGAGTGAACGATTGGCAGTTGCCGAAGAGACGATTGCCATTCTGAAAAGGGCACTGACAAACTCTCATATTGGGGTAAGTACTTCTAAACTTAAAGTGCCTGAACTGAAGTGTTTCGATGGGGCAAGAAGTGCCAAAGAACTTGAGAATTTCTTGTGGGACATGGAGCAATACTTTAGCGTTGGGAAGATCAGCGTGGCTGAACAAGTGGATCTCACCGTGATGTATCTCACGGGTGATGCGAAGCTTTGGTGGAGGACAAGAACCAAAGATGACTTAAGTGCTGGACGTCCAATGATTGAGACGTGGGATCGTCTCAAGCAAGAGCTGAAGGAGCAGTTCCTTCCGAACAACACATCTTGGATTGCGTGGGAGGAATTGAAAAGGCTCAAACATGAAAGGTCAGTTCGTGAGCATGTCAAATCTTTCAGTTCTTTGATTCTGGACATCGAGAATATGTCCGAGGAGGACAGGTTATTCAACTTCATGTCTGGATTGCAAACTTGGGCGCAAGTGGAACTAAGACGACAGAACATAAAGGATTTGTCCTCCGATATTGCTGCTGCGGACAGTTTAGTTGATTTTAAATCAACTACTAGAGAGGGCTATACATCAGCCTCCTTCAAGTCTAAGGGAAAAAACAAAAAGGAAAGGATGAAGAAGAAGTTCGGTGGGGGTGCATCGAAGGCTGCTGCCGCGGATAAAGGCAAGGCTAAGTTTATGAGTGCACAAGGTAAAGGTACTAAACCGAACTTTACTTGTTTCATTTGTGATGGCCCTCACTTTGCGAGGGAATGTCCGAAGAGGGAGAAGTTGAATGCTATTTGGGTTGGGGATAGCGATGAGGATGAGGGGGTAGTTACGCACGTCAATCGTATGCGTGTGATAAACTACCTGGTAGCTAAATCAGGGGATGCGGCTACCGAAACCCGCCCTGTTGATCAAGACTTGGTGAGGATTGATGCACTACGGAAAGGGAAGTCAGGGGCTACGAACAATCTAATGTATGTGAAGATTGGGATAAATGGCAAAGATGTGAATGTTATGCTGGATTCAAGTGCAATCCACATGTTTGTGGCAGATCGGCTGGTGAAGGAACTTGGATTGCGGCTGAGTGATAGCCATACATCAATGAAGGCAGTAAACTCGAAGGCACAGAGAATTGCGGGGATGTCTGACGATGTGCCGATAACGCTGGATTAATGGAGAGGTAAGCAGGACGTGCTGGTCGTAAATCTTGATGATTATGATATTATTTTTGGTCTTGGTTTCTTATGAAAAGCCAAGATTGTTTTGATGTTGTATCTCAATGGAGTGATGATGGAGAGTGAGGGATGCCCATGTTTCGTCCCATGTTGTAACGTCGCAGCTGTGAATGTTGTGAAATGGGGAAAAAGCTTGGTCTCGACAATTGCTATTGATAAAGCGTTGCAGAAAGGAGGGGGAGTGTTTCTGGCCATAATAGTGGATGAGAAAGCAGACTATTGTGGGGATGTGCCGATTGCTAGCATAGTGCAGCAATTCGAAGATGTGATGCCGCCTCAGCTGCCGAAGAAACTCCCGCCTAGGAGGGCCATCGACCATCGAATTGAGCTGGTGTCGGAGACAAAGCCACCATCTCAAGCCCCTTATCGAATGTCGCCAATGGAATTGGTAGAATTGAGGAAACAATTGGAAGAGCTGATTGACTCGGGGTTTGTCTTCCCTTTCAAGGCTCCGTATGGTGCTCCGGTTTTGTTTCAAAAGAAGGCGGATGGGAGCCTTCGCATGTGTGTGGACTGCCGAGCACTCAACAAGGTAACAATCAAAAACAAATATCCAGTTCCTTTAATTCAGGATTTGATGGATAGATTATGTGGAGCCTCAATCTTTACTAAATTGGCAAATGCGGGTTGCTGACGGTGACGAGCATAAAACTACTTGTGTGACGAGGTATGGCTCATACGAGTTTCTAGTTATGTCATTCGGCCTAACAAATGCTCTAGCAATATTTTGCAATCTAATGAATGATGTATTATATGTTTTCTTAGACAGTTTTGTTGTAGTCTACTTAGATGACATTATAATCTATAGTAGAGGCATAGAAGATCATATAACTCATCTTTCTAAAGTCCTAAGCAGATTGAGAGAATATGAATTGTATGTGAAGAGAGAAAAGTGTGAGTTTGCAAAAGCTGAAATTATGTTCTTAGGTCACTTGATTGGAGAAGGACAGGTGAAGATGGATCTACGGAAGATTCAAGTCATCGTCGAATGGACAACGCCAAAATCAGTCCCGGAACTGAGATCATTTTTGGGGCTTGCAAACTACTATAGACGATTCATTAAGGGCTATAACAAGAAGACAACGCCTCTCTCGGATCTTCTCAAGAAGAATCGGAGATGGGAATGGACGGTTGACTGCCAACAAGCTTTTGAGAAGCTGAAGACAGCGGTAACATCAGCTCTAGTCTTGGGGCTGCCTGATTTCGAGAAGCCATTTGAAGTGCATACTGATGCTTCGGATAGGGCCATTGGTGGAGTGCTCGTACAAGAGGGGCATTCGATTGTTTTTGAGAGTCGGAAGCTAAGTGACGCGGAATAGAATTACTCGACGCATGAGAAGGAGATGATGGCAGTAGTGCACTGCCTTGGCATATGGAGAGTATATTTGTTGGGGCTGAAATTCGTTGTCAAGATCGACAACATTGCTAACATATTTTTCTAGGACGCAGAAGAAATTTTCACAGCGACAAGCTCGGTGGTAGGAATTCTTGGCCGAATATGATTTCGTATAGGAGCACAAACCAGGGAGCCACAATCAGGTTGCGGATGCACTCAGCAGACATGAGGTAATTGCTATTGTTCTTGCTATTGTTCAGGTAGAGTCGGACATGCTGGGTCGACTTCGTCAAGCTGCTGGGGAAGACGCAGCGTACAAGAAGATGGTTGAGCTTGTACGAGAAGGGACAATAAGGAGGTATTGGCTGGAACAAGACCTACTCTATGCAAAAGGAGGTCGAATCTTCATGCCAAAGGGAGAGCTGCGGAAATATGTAATGACGGAGATTCATGATCCGCAGTGGGCTGGACATCCAGGCAGGGAAAGGATGGTTGCTCTCCTGTCGCAAAATTATTATTGGCCAAAGATGAAGGACGATGTAGAACTTTACGTCAGGACTAGTCTAGTGTGCCAGCAAGACAAGACTTTACGGGAACGTGAGGCAGGTTTGTTACAGCCGTTGCTGATTCCAGAAAAGCCTTGGGTATCGGTTTCGATGGACTTCATTGTTGGTTTTCCAAAGGTGGATGGCATGAACACGATCATGGTTGTCGTGGATAGATTCACCAAGTACGTGGTGTTTGTGGCTGCCCCAACGGTGTGTACAACCGAAGTGGCCGCTAAATTATTCTACCATAACGTGGTGAAGTACTTTGGAGTTCCTTCTGACATTGTAAGCGATCGCGATGTGCTATTCACATGCAGATTATGGACAACGTTGTTCAATATGATGGGAACAAGGCTCAAATTTTTTACTGCCAACCATCCGTAAACCGATGGATAGACGGAAAGGATAAATGCTTTGCTGGAGGAATATTTGAGACACTATGTGATAGCGATGCAGTGAAACTGGTTGGAGTTGCTGGATAGTGCACAGTTTTGCTATAATCTTCAGAAACCTCGGCAACGGAAGCAAGTCTGTTTGAGCTGGTTTTGGGAGCACAACCCCAAACTCCTGCCAAGATTGCAGTGCAGATATTTAGTGGGAAGAGTCCAGCGGCGTACAGGTTTGCGATGGAGCTGCAGGAACTGTTTGAGCAAGCCTAAGATAGCTTGCGTAAGGCAAGGAAAAGGATGCTCAAATATGCCAATCAAAAGCGAGGATTGCTGGAATTCAGCATGGGCGACAAGGTGTTGCTCAAGGTAACTCCCTAAATTTAGAAGAAAATTATGGGGACGACGAAGCACCGAGGGTTGGTGCCAAGATACGATGGACCTTTCGAGATCATCGAAAAGGTAGGGGCTGTTGCATATAGGTTGAAGTTGCCCAAACGGCTAAAGATTCATCCTACTTTTCACGTAAGTTACTTGCGGCCTTTTTATGAAGACCAAGAGGATCTAAAGAGAAGTAAGTTGCAAAGAGCTCCTCCTACAATTTACAACCAATTTGACGATGGTATCGTCAAGATCATGGATCATCATCGACTCAGCCAACATAGAAAGAATTGACGAAGAGAATTCTTGGTAAAATAGAAGAAAAATAAGGAGGTTTTGTGGGAGAAGGATACAGATTTGTGGCAATTTGAGGATCAAGTGCAAGACTACCTCACGTCTATTCCGACAAGGACATCAGACTCTTCTAGTGGGGGTGGTTTGTTAGAGCTCTAGGCGCGGGGACTCGCCAACGAAAGCACACTGCCTAGAATTCGGTAGCGACGGACAGCAGCAGCCTTGCGTAGGCAGACATGAATTCGGCAAGCTGCGTGCAATGGTCTATACGAGTCTTTGAGCTTGCGACTTGGCATGGACATGCGGACTTAGATCATGGACCTTCTAAGTCAGCAGCTGACGCAGCAGAATAGGCAATTAGGACTGCCATGTGGACAGGCAAAACGTGGGTGAAGTGGCTGCATCATGGGGGCAGAACGTGGGTGAAGTGGCAGCCTCATAGGGGCAGAACGTGGGAGCATAACTGGGGTGCTCACCAAGCTGTTGAGATCATGGAGAATATGGGGGAGAAAGTGCCCCACTATGTCCTGAAAAATAGGAGATCATGGGTGAGCCTTGCAGCTCACATATTTGTCTATAAATAGGCTGCAAAGCCTTTGCTATGTAGCATGTGATTTCTGTGCATAGCACACACACTCTTATTGAGTAATCCTTTGTTGACGAGATAAATAAAGGTTGAGAAGTATTCTTGTTTTCTTGGTGTGCTTAATTGTGTTTATTCTTCATTTACGACGAGGTAATTATGAGAACCTCTTTGGGTGAGCGAAACATATAGTCTCAAGAAACACGAGCAAAAAGGTGAGGAAAGGCTTAGTCTAGTTGGGAATAGACTGCCGTATTGGGTTGAATTTTGGTGCGAAAAATTTAACCCCATGACACCACCTCCATTCCTTCATGTCTAATCGTAGATCCCTCTCCCCTCATGTCTGACCCAACAGCTAAACACCGCCCAGTCAGGAAAAACTAACGGTAGACCATTATTAATGTGTATGAATTTTTATATTAATTATATTTGTTTGTGTTGATATGGATATGTTGGGTAATTTGTAATACATGATCGATTTTAAATTACACTAGTTCATTAGTCCATGCTATGCCACGAACTTGATATATTTTTTTTAAATATAAAAACAAATATTTATAATGTGAAGAATTCTTTAATTGTTTTATTTAAATTGACTTAATATATTAATTTTAAAATCTCGTTATTTAACTATTTATCTAACTCAAGTTTTAAATTAAATCGTGTAGGAGTTAGCCCGAATTAAATTGATTGATTTTATGTATCCAAATGTAATCTTAATAATTGGTAAAAACATGACTTAACTTTTGACAAAATTTCAAGATAATAACTTTTTTAACAAAAACTATTGAGATAATGACATATTGTATCCATCTTAGTCCCCCGGCAAATCGTGTAATGGACTCTATTGAGTTTACTAGTTTATTTTTTATATAAAAAAAATTAATTATATGATAAAAATATATGGTAACAAAATTGAGCATCAACATAAAAATAAAAACTTATTTGAGATAATAATAACACTATAAAAAGAAAAAAAAATCATGTTGTTTATTCTCCAACCAATTCAATATTGAAGGATAAAATTGAGAAAAAAATATTAAAAATAATTAATGAATAAAACAACAACTTAATACCATAGTTATTAGACCCAACCCATTAACCCGATAAACCTGGAAAAATTTTTAAAAAAATCGGGGTTTTAGAGTAGAGTCCAGCAAAGGGGCTGCCAGCTTGGCATCGCAAAATTGGTGGATGACATTTTGGATGTAAATATGGGCAAAACCGAGAGGTTGTGTGTGTGGGACACGAATCAGTGAAAAGTGGTACAAACTTGGGGTAGAAGTGCTTCAAACTTGGTTCGACGAGGACGTCGACTTCTTTTGGTGGGAGAGGTTTGTCACAGGGTTAAAATTTGTCAGGGAGTAGGTTGACGCAACCAGCGTGACAATAGTGAAAATCAGCAACGTATGTGTGCGGCAGCACACAACATTTAGCGTAGCAGGGTGCTGACGAGAGTTGGGGGATTGGACGATAGATTGCCCAAGGCTTGACGAAACAGTGCTGGAATGACATAATGAGATAGTGGGGAATTCAGCAGCACTAATGAGATCGACAACGTCGATGAATTCAGCAATGTCGAAAGAATCGGCATAAGGGGCTAATGATAAGTCTGGATAATAATTTCCTCGGTATATACCAATGGAATATTTCCGTCGGTAAAATCCGTCAACAATTTACCAATGAAAATATTCCCTCGATATTTCCATTTGTATTTATCGATTTTTTGATAGTGACATAAAAATTTGGTGAAAGTTGCATTTTCTGTCAATTTAATAATTTACTGGAAAACTTTTTCAAAAGCCCATAAAATGTCTTTATTCTAACATTAGGGGGATAATTTCTTGCTCTAAAAAATTATCTTTCTCATAACGGGATTATTCACCTTGTTGAAATCGGTATAACTCTACTCCTGAGGCCTCTCTTCCCATTCCTACTGGCCACATCCCTTTCAAACTACTATTTACCTTATTAACCACTTTCCCACACTTCTAATTCACGATATCCTTCCTTTTGAGGCTTTGTTTGGGTGTCAACCAAATTATCATAAAACTTTTAGTTGTCTATGTTTCCCACTTACCCAACCTTGCACCCCAATCAAGCCTTGCACCCCAATTCAAAGTTTATGTTTCCCATGTCTTCTTCTTCTTTTCTAAGATTTTAACGAACCATTATGAGATGATTGCATAAATCATAGGAAATTATCAGCCATTACACAGGTGCTCACCATCAAGTTGGATCATGGATTGAGTGAGGTGGGTTATAACAGAATTATTGAATGAGCGAGAAGCATTTTACCTGAAGGGAATAAGCTAAAAGAGAACTTCTATGCTGTAAAGTCCATGATGAAACCCCTCGGTCTAGGATACCAGAAAATTGGCATGAGTCCAAACTTCTGCATGTTGTATTACCTTGAAAATGTTGAGCTAACCGAGTACAGAAGATGTGGGCATTCTCATTATAAACTCATAACTAGCAAGGGAAGGACTTTTGTTGCACATAAAAAACTTAGATACTTCCCAATCACACTTGAACTGTAGAGGTTATTCATGTCACCAAAGACTGTTGGGCACATGACATGACACCAATCATATGATGTGGTGGATAGAGTGATGGTGCACCCTTTTGACGGTGAAGCATAAAAACACTTTAACAGTGTGCATCCTTACTTTTCAGCTGAATCAAGGAACATGCGTCTTGGGTTATGTACAGACAGATTCAATCCATTCAAGTCGCTTGCTGCTCCTTATTCTTGTTGGACGGTTATACTGCACCTAGAACATCTCTTCTTAGTCTTCCTTCTATTATGAGTGGTGCTGTCCAACACATCTCAAGGGAGGATATTAATGACCCTAAAGTTTTGGTCATTTTCTCCCTTCTTTTTTGGTTGTAGCAGCTATCTCTTCCTCACACACACACGACAACCTGTGATAACAAAGCAACCAGAACAACCCTCTAAGGATCACACACACACACATACACACGACAACCTGTGATAACAAAGCTACCACAACAACCCTCTAAGGATTCAAATCACCATATCTTTAATATATTGATCGATGGCTAGGGGTGCTGATGTTGATAGTGAAGGGGTCATGAGGGAAGGTTATGGAGCTATGTTGAAGGAGTTATTGGTTGCAATTCAGGAGGAAGTTATGACTGTAGAAACACAAATTTTCTACCAATCAAATTTCGCCATGTGTTATGTTATTCTTTAAAAGAAAGGATAAAATAAAATTGAAATAAATGACATGGAAAATAAATGAGCCTTCATATATTTCTTGGCCAATGAAAAGTTGACACTTGGGATGAGATATTCAAGATATCTTGTCATAAATACAAGATCTCATCAGATATCTTGTCATAAATGCAAGATCCCGTCAATAAATATCAACCAATAAAATTATGCCATGTGGCATTGGAAAAGGACCTGAGAGCCCTTACAGATCTCTATAAATAAAGGGCCTCAACCTAAAGGAAGGGGGACTCCGGGAGATAAAAAAATTTCCTTCAAGACAAGCTCTGCAAGCAAGGAAGCTCTCGCTCTCTCTCTCTCTTCAAGCAAGGAAGCTTTCTCAAAGAGTTCTCAAGCCTCCTTCATCTACGCTTGAAGTCTACAAAGAACGAAGCTATGTTGGATCAAGCCAAAACGCCCCATAAGAGTTCTTCAACAACACTTTGAAGACGAATCAAAGGTACTCTTCAAAGCATAAAATCATCAAATCTTGCTTCGCAATACACGCCTAAATTCGCGTTCTTGCAAAGCACAAATCTTGACTTGATTACTCAAATAAATCAAGTCACCATACATCAAATCCAAGGGAAGAATCAGATGATTGCCATATTCTTTTGAAAGAATATATTACATAGAGATTGTACCCATTCATATATTTAATAAAATCATATATTCGTACACGTGTGCTTGTTTAATTTCAGGTGCTCAAAATTGTGTCTACAAATTTCTGGCGACTCCACTAGGGATATCTCTACCTCTCATCTCTTCCCTTCAAGAAAGAATTTTCAACAAACTCTCAATAGCAACTAGGAGGAACATGATCACCATTGTCACATCCAAGAGCAACAAGGCTATGGATTCAAGTCGCCAGCATACTATTGAAGATTCTTCAACCCCGCCATTGAAAAAAAAATCCATCGTCGAGTTGTATGAACAAACTAAGCCGACTCTCAAGTTGACATCAACTTCGAATGTAAGAGGGGCACAAGATCTCACCTCAAAGATGAAGCCACAAGCAACTCCACTACAAGAGTCAAGTGGGGTGCTTGAAATTCTCTTCAGCACTCAAGGCGACTTCGACAATTCACCCATGGAAACTTCTCCGTGTCAATCACCAAGTAAGGCTTCCGGTTTTGGCACCATGTCAGTGATGATGATCGAGACAACATCTTTAGAGGATCAAGTGGCTACCTTGACAAAACTCGTCGAGGGGCTTTCGACTTCACTCAAGGCAAAAGACCACGAGATAGCAAAGTTGATGAACAAGCTTGAGAGCATGAACGAAGGAGGCCAAACCTCGGCTACTAAGGCTTTATAAGTAGATCAATTAGATGTCATTAAAGATTCTACAATCGGAGCTGCAAGGAATATACACGGTATTACTGATGGTATTTTTACCATGAATCAACTGAAAGAACTTATCAAGGAAGCCATCACGGACCAAGTAGAAAGCTCAGTTCAACCCTCGTATTCTTATGTGAAAGCCGTACACCCAACGAATTGACATGCTAAGGATGCCTCCGAACTATCAACCACCAAAGTTTCAACAATTCGATGGCAAAGGGAATCCTAGGCAACATATAGCTCACTTTGTGGAGACTTGCAACAATGCCGGAACTAATGGCGATCTCATGGTAAAACAGTTTGTTCGTTCCTTAAAAGGTAATGCCTTCGATTGGTATACTGACTTGGAGTATGGCTTGGTCAATGCTTGGGAGCAACTGGAGCGCGAGTTTCTTAACCGCTTTTACAGCACCCGTCGTGTGGTTAGCATGATTGAACTCACTAATGCACGTCAATGGAAGGAAGAGCTTGTCATCGACTACATTCATCGGTGGAGAAACCTTAGCCTCAACTGTAGAGATTGGCTCACCGAAACTTCTGCGCTAGACATGTGTATTTAAGGGATGCATTGGGGACTACGCTATATTTTATAAGGTATCAAACCAAAGTCTTTTAAAGAATTGGCTACTCGAGCACACGACATGGAACTTAGCATTGCGGCGGCTGAAAGCTCATCATTACCTATGCAAGAGCCAATGAGAAATAAGCTTGAAGGTCATAGATTTGAAAAGAGCACTGCAAAGGTCGAGGGAAAGCAATCTTTAGTAGTTAACTCGACTACCACAAGGGTACCAACTGGAGTTAAGAGGAATGATCGGGCGACACCGGTTACTTTTCAAAAAGGTGAAAGAAAGAAACCATCCCTGAAAGAGCGACAAGAAAAGGTGTATCCATTCCCCGACTCAGACATATCTAGGATGTTGGATGATTTGCTTGAGGCAAATATCATTGAGTTACCGGAGGTGAAGCGCCCCGATGAAGCAAACCAAATGGACAATCCAAACTATTGCAAATACCATCGCTTGATCAGTCATCCCGTAGAGAAGTGCTTTGTGCTGAAAGATAAGATCATGAGGCTACACGAGAATGGGGATATCATTTTCGATGATGAAGTAGCAACCTCTAATATCACAGCCATGGTCAATTTAGGACCATGCCAATCACTCCCTACAATAAGTTTTGGCTCCTTTGAACCTATAAAGCTTGGAATCATTTTGCCTACGAGCTTCATTGCATCCTCAAGTCAAACTCCATGTATAACCCTCACACCTCATGTTGACAACTCGAAACCTGATTCATCTGAAAATTATGATGACGAAGGATGGACTTTAGTCATGCATAGAAGAGGAAGGAAGAGGCGCATGTAGATGACAAAGCCAACTAGAATGAGGATCTTGACGGTGAGGAAGCTAATTGAGCCGACACGTCGAAAGATTCAACGAAAGTCCTTACCAGTCAGAAATGAGGGTTTTTCAACTCAAAGTCTAAGAAAGCCCGTTACACTGAATGAGTACATGCCAATAGAAATGAGAAGAATTGAAAATGTACCTGTTGCTTGCTATCATGTTGATGAAGAGAAAACTCATACTAAACCTGTCATGAAGGAAAATCATGATGACCCTTCAAACTTGTCTCACGGTGTATGCACAACAGAGATATCCTTTAACAATGAAGACTTGTTGCTTGGATCAAAACTCTATAATCGGTCATTGTTCATTAAAGGATATGTTGATGAAAAGATGATGAATCGTATCTTGGTGAATGATGGCTCGGCGGTCAATATACTACCTCTTAAGACTATGAAAGAGCTGGGGATTCCTATGGATGAACTTTTCCCAAGTCATCTGATGATTCAAAGTTTTAATCAAGGAGGGTAAAACACCATAGGAAAGATAAGGCTTGCGATACACATGGAAGATATGAAGTTCAATGCATTTTTCCATGTCATAGATGCCAAAACTACTTATAATATGCTACTTGGACGACCATGGATACATGAAAATGGTATCATCTCCTCAAAGTTCCACCAATGTTTTAAGTATCGTCAAGATGGGGGCAACAAATTCCTTTCCAAATGGGATGACTCTTATGCGGTTCAAGAATTCTACACCAATGGAGCTTACAAAATTATCGATGAGAATGGATTGAGGATTGGGCCTATCAACGGCAAATTCTTGAAAAGATACCATGCTTGAAATCTGATATAGCTCCTGGCCCGCATGAGCTAAAACTGTGAAAGGCACAAAAAAAAAACAAACAAAATTGAACTACGTTATGACTTGATTCTTTATCCACAAAGGTACGTAAGCAACTTGGAATTCATTCCGAGTACAGTTATGCAAAAAAAAAAAAGTCTTTGACAAAAAAAAATATTTTGAACTATGTTGTGACTTGATCCTTTATTCACAAAGGTACGTAGGCAACTTAGAAGTTATTCTAAGTACAGTCGCACATCATTCTTTAAAGCTGTTTGAGCCAATATGATTGTTTACATGGAAAAAAAGGAATAAGTAAACCTCAAAACACAATCATAACATAAAAATCCAAGTAACAAGACACAAGGAAAGGCAAAATATAGACTTTATCAATAAAAAGAAGAATTTTATTACATAAAGCATGAAGCCTCCACAAAAAGTCACAAGCCGGAGTTACCAAAACAAAAAAATATCCAAAGCACGAGAAACCATCAGCATACTACGGTTTCAGGGAGTCTGTTAAATCCGGCCGCGAGAACATAATTGATTGCCCAGCAGTTAATGGGTGTTGCTTGGGTTGCAGCGATGAAGTGATAGCCATGCCTTGTTGCCTCTGGAGAGCTTTGGAGAAGAGCATGATTCTGTACCAGCAATGAAACATCAAGACCTGGGGAAGCTGTGGTTCCGTTGATGGAAGCAAATGAAATTGCAAAAGGAGGAGACGTCTGAGGACTTAAAAGACTAGTGTTTGTGGCTGCAGCGGTTTCTTTTCACCAGTATTTCCACTTTCGCTATAGGCACTACCCATTGGTGTGGATTTCATCAAAGCAAAGTTCACGAGATGTATTGGCATTAAATTCTGGCCATAAATACTTATGTTTGAGCCGAAAACTCGACTGTCAACAGTTGATGGACTGTACAGGCTTGGGGAGTAACATTCTGAATTTGCATCAGCTGCCGCTGCTAGTTCGGTACAGATTGATTCTGCAAATGGTTGGATCTGGATGACTGCTGCAAATTCCACCTAATTCACTCTCATGTGGTTTATGCTGCTGTTCTGCAAATGCTTCTGGGATGACAAGGAGCCACTAGAAATACTTGGATTTTGATGACCTTGTTGGCTTTGTTGTGCCTGTATGAATGGTTGTTGTTGTCGTTGAAACTGTGGAGGATGAAGCATTCAAGAAGAATAAAATTGATTCATTGAAAAAAAGGCATAGCCCGAGGATGGGTTCCTTTGTAAGTTGTTCTGGCCCCAACATGTGCAGGGATTGGAATCCGAACTTGAACTACTTGAGGAAGCTACGCTGCCAACAGAAGAAGAAGGCTTCACACTAGCTGGTCGGATAGAAGCTGCTGCTGCAGCAACTTGTTAGTGATTCATTGGGAAGATAAAAGTGGCCCTTTGCATGTAAGATATTACTATGAGCCCTAGGGGGCAGGACTTGCTGAGGAAAAATCTGCAAGGACATAGATACAAAAAATTATACATGGACATATATCTTTCTTGTCATCGATGCTTTAAGAGATTATACAAGGATGGTTAGTGACTTGTCGCTCCTGCTATCTGAACCAGAGAATGGATTTCCAATCCACACTTTAAGAATAAGCACCTGAGATCAGGAGAGCAAACTAATGCACTTCATAAAAAAAAAAGACATTATTCATGGGTTGAACAAGAAATTAGGTACTTGTTAGAATTGATGCAAACAAGGAGACAGATATGAAAGTGCTTCAGAATGCTAATGAAAAGCTCCAATCAATTACGGGTGGTTTTGATTTAAAGTTGTATGGTCTTTCCGACCAATTGAACTTGAAAGAGCATCAGATATAACATATGTTGATGAATCTAAGGATAAATCCAGATTGCTTGAATGGCAGAAGAAGCTAGATGAAGAACATGGGTGCAGGAAGCGTTGGATCCTACAAATCAGTACAAGGTCACCCTTGTTTAAAAAAACCATTATATATGTTGACGTGAAATGGACTTCTGTAGTAACTGAAATGGTAGAATCACTTTGGCCTTCATGTCTGATGAATTCTAGATTCATGAAAAAAAAAAGACGCATTGAACTTGCAGCTTTTGCAGAAGTAATCCAGAGCTGGGAGAGCATATATACCATAACTCGTCAATTCAGGGCTTATAATAATATGTCATAATTTGTGGTGCCAATGATTAGAGAGCATTGATGACAAGGATGTTGAATCTCTAGCGGCAACTTCAACCATAAACACGCCTGATGGACAAGGAAATCACAATTCTGGACCACTGGTTGGAAGATCACATATACTCACGCATCATGAAGCCTCAGAAACTTTGGAAGTTCTTCCACGATTGGTTTATAATAAACATAGTTGAAATCCAAGTTGAGATTGCAGTGTTGACAATGGTAAAAACAATAATCATGTGAAATATTGACAACAACAGATGTTGCACTCCCGCTTCCTTCCATTGAATGAGGTTTTGCGTATAAATCATGTGGAATCTACCTACAACAGACGTTGCTTCCAATTTCATAGACGTTCGAATCAAGATAATTTGATTATAATAAGAGTTGTTTTACGAGCTTTGGTTTAAAGTTTCCAGATTACTTCACCTGCATAAACTCAGAATTGTGTCCTGTATATATACAAAAAACGAAAGGAAGAAAACCTGCAATTGTAAAACAAATACTGGAGAGCCATGCATACCTGTTAAGATCATCGGTGATGCTGGGCTGCTAGATGGAGGCTACACTGCTAATAAAAGGGCAGTAGAAAATAGCAGCAGCGTAAGCTTTGTTGTTGTTTCACCAGGAGACGATGCTTGGTCTATGAAAGGGACCGCCTGGTAAGACCCACTATGAAGTATTTGAGAATTGGATTAGCACTACCCTGCTCCTTAGTCCCCCGTCAATGCCTACACGTATGTGCAAAGTTATTAGGAAAAAAAGAAGTTGGCATTCAAGAACCAATGGAGGTTGAGCAGTTGCTGTGGGGAGATTGTTCGAGCAGAAGATGTCAGCAGAAACAGCCAGAAGAACCAGCAAAAAGAAAACAACAGCTTGACAACTGTGGACTTGAAGTGATTGAGCGTGTGTTAATGGTGCTCTTGTATATGCTGATAATTATATCACACTTTTTAAAGGGCTCTGAGAAATCTATGGTACAACAAAAGAGGAAAAAAAAAAGGGGTTCCTGTTTGCAAAAAACAAGGTCGGCTGCTTGCTTGCATTGGTGCCGTGTCCTCCTCTGAAACAATTGCATAGGGGAGTCAAATTTTATTTCCTATTCAAAGCCTCGTAACAGTGAAGACTAAAGAGAACAATTCCTGTTCAGTAAAAGCATTTAACTCCAAAAGAAAAGGAAACAACAAATTTTCTATACTGTTCAGAACGAATTATATAGGAAAGAGCATTTGAATGTGAATTAAGAAAATAATGCACCAATATGAGTGCACGCATATCCAGAGAAGGAAGAGAAAAGGAATCAAAATCTTTAATATTCCATAACTCATCAACAGTTAGTCGGAATCATGAACGGATTCCGTCGTTGGATTCAGTACAATGAGATCTCTAATTAAAACAAGTTACAGTGACCACTTCCAGTGAAAAAAAAAAGTTCCTCAGCCCGCTCAAAGTGTTGGTCTCTATTCGGGTATCAATATAAATTTTGTTTGGTCCTGAATATGCAGCAGTTTCAAATGAGATATTCGACCTGAATATTCTATCATTTGATTTGATAAATCTCAATCAAGATTGATACATAAATTTTCAATTTTGATTATTATATTTTATTTTCATGATAAAATTTATCTGCTTGTTGTGAAAATCTAATATAATCAAATCAAATTTTAGTTGAAAATATAAAACCCTCTCAATTATTTTTTTTGAGACATGCCCACTTGTTTTTAAAGTAAGTGAACTTGTCTCGAGGGGGCATCTGTAGAAACATAAATTTTCTACCAATCAAATTTCGCCATGTGTTATGTTATTCTTTAAAAGAAAGGATAAAATAAAATTGAAATAAATGACATGGAAAATAAATGAGCCTTCATATATTTCTTGGCCAATGAAAAGTTGACACTTGGGATGAGATATTCAAGATATCTTGTCATAAATACAAGATCTCATCAGATATCTTGTCATAAATGCAAGATCCCGTCAATAAATATCAACCAATAAAATTATGCCATGTGGCATTGGAAAAGGACCTGAGAGCCCTTACAGATCTCTATAAATAAAGGGCCTCAACCTAAAGGAAGGGGGACTCCGGGAGATAAAAAATTTCCTTCAAGACAAGCTCTGCAAGCAAGGAAGCTCTCGCTCTCTCTCTCTCTTCAAGCAAGGAAGCTCTCTCAAAGAGTTCTCAAGCCTCTTTCATCTACGCTTGAAGTCTACAAAGAACGAAGCTATGTTGGATCAAGCCAAAACGCCCCATAAGAGTTCTTCAACAACACTTTGTAGACGGATCAAAGGTACTCTTCAAAGCATAAAATCATCAAATCTTGCTTCGCAATACACGCCCAAATTCGCGTTCTTGCAAAGCACAAATCTTGGCTTGATTACTCAAATAAATCAAGTCACCATACATCAAATCCAAGGGAAAAATCAGATGATTGCCATATTCTTTTGAAAGAATATATTACATAGAGATTGTACCCATTCATATTTTTAATAAAATCATATATTTGTATACGTGTGCTTGTTTAATTTCAGGTGCTCAAAATTGTGTCTACAATGACATAACCCAATATTTTCTTTCAAAATTGGGTTGTGACACCATTGATTGAAAAGATTACCTTTATTGAGATAGGTAATTCTATAATTTTTGTTTCATCTCAAACTAATCAATGATTGGTACTTCTATCATTCCATCAGCAATGAATTTACCAACGGGCTCATGGATAAAAATGCTCCGTCGGTAAAGCTCTTATTAGTAATTGTTGATTTGTTAGTGAGTCTATTGGTAATAAAATTACCGATAGATTTACTAACAGAAAAAGCGCACCAACAAAGTTTTTTAACCACTTCATTTCATCGGTATTTTCCTCAAAATTAATTTAATTGAAATTAAAAAACAAAATCCAACTCCAATAAAATTGATCTCAAATGAAAAACAATCCTATAACAACATTCATACAATTATTAAGAACATAAAAATTTAAAAATAAAAAAATATAAATAAAAAAACCCAAAAAATAAAAGAAAAAATAAAAATCTTACCTTAATTTAATTACATATGAAGCTGAGAAGAGAAAAGAAAAAACAAATTTCATAAAGTATGTTAATTAAAAAAAAAATTAAGAAGAGAGGAGAAGAAGAGAGGAGAAGACATACCTACATATGGAGGAGAAGAGAAGAGAATAAAAAAGGAGTTACGAAAGGAAGAGAAAGAAAAAAAGGGACGATGTTTTTTACAGAAGGGGAAGAGAGAAGAATGTTTGTTTATGAAATGAGGGATTATGGTCTTTTTATTTGGGCATTTTACTGACGGATAATTAAATATTAATATTTTTAACCATTTCATCGGTGATTCCATCAGTGTTACTTAATTTAACTTTTTTATTTAATAAATTTTTTTCAGAAACCCCAAAATATCATCGACAACTTTTCAATGTGTCGGTGATTCTGTCTATAAAGAACAATAATTAACAGTGCAATTAAGAAGTGAACAGTTCTAGAGCTCTTTGAAAAATACTGACATAATTGAGAAGGGAACAATTTACCGATGGGCATACGAATGGATTTTGCCATCGATATTAAAACCGTTGGTAATGTTGTCTATATAAATGACACATCATCATACTTTTTGTTTTTTTTTAATTATTTTTTTCATTGTAATTCCCTTGATATATATTGAGGGAATAGTTCCATCAGTGTTTACCGACGGATATAGCAAGAGAATATTATGTTGATTAAATTCACTACAATCTAACGACATAAATATTTCGTTGGTGTTTCCGTTTGTATTTACCAATTTTCTAGTAGTGATAGTACTACTACGATTCATCTTAACATGTTTAAGATTTTTATTTTCATACAACTTTTACTAATCAAATATGTAATTCATGTCATGTCATGAATCCATCTAATAATAATTTAAGATCAAGTTAGTTGTAAAAATTGAGGGCCTTTATTTTGATGAGTTATGGCTAGCTCATCATGGTTGTGGTGACCTATGGTTATCTATGATGGTTATTGTTGGGATTTTCATTGTTATTACATTGCCCTATTTTGGAAATCTCTATAGATTCAACTATTTAAAATATTGGTTATTTAAGCTTGCATGAGCTATAGTTGCTCTTGAATGATTTTAAAGGCACTAAAAAATATGTCCACGGTAGATGTAGATTCAGGGTTGGACATTAGATAACCACTATATAAATGCTTGCAACACTAGCTTAAAAATAGAATTGAGATCACAATAATTCTTACAAATAAAAACCCAATACAAAGATAAATTTAATCGTAATATCTTTTTGATATTAATCAAGACTAGAATATACTAGTAAAAGTATAGATTTGCAATGCTTGAGGAGTTATGCTTAGGATCAGTAGAATTTAAGAGGAACGGATTTGAAGGAAGTTTTGAGAATCATTAACATATCACATATGGAATAACTAATGATAAGAGAAAGTAATGGCAGTATACATTTTCTATAACTTACAACCAGTAGCAATGTCAAAAACACGATATAGCAGACCCATTCCAGCTACAAATCCAAACCAGAACTACTGCAGCTGACAATCCAGTATGGACAGTAAGTGAAACATCGTTTAATACCAAGTCTAGAAGGAAAAATTACAAAGTCACTACCGAGGTTCCAAGACTGAGGTTGAAATTTCATTGGTTGAAGATGATTCCACCTTGCTGGATGAAGAATATGCCTCAACTGGACCTCTATCCTTAAAGAAGCCTGGTTCTTTTGGCTTTGGCAATGTCCTCTCTCCACCTAACATCAAAACCACTGAGGCCATGCTTGGTCTCTCCTCAGGGTATTGTTGAACACATAACAGGCTAATGTGGATACATTTCATGACTTCCGATAGATTCCATGACTCTTCGGCCAATCCATCAACCAATTCTAATTGTTTGCCTTCTTTCCACAATCTCCATGCCTAGATCATTTGAAACCTCATCATTAATCGCTAAAATGATTGAATGTAATAAGGAAATTTAACCCTGGATACTTACATATCCTATGAGGCTTAGGGTATTATCTGGATGGTAAAACCCTCTACTTTTCTTTCCGGTTACTATCTCTAGCAACATGATACCAAAGCTAAAGACATCAGATTTCACTGAGA